>Ga0207054_1159_pt1 | contig 18562 bp, 30 predicted proteins | sample Alteio_BWMinCont_60_FD_153288 | JGI IMG/M metagenome (GOLD analysis project Ga0207054, IMG submission 153288) | Enriched cells from forest soil in Barre Woods Harvard Forest LTER site, Petersham, Massachusetts, United States -... | ecosystem: Environmental > Terrestrial > Soil > Temperate forest >... | reverse complement strand
TGGAGTTTAACCCGCAGGCCAATCTGGTGGAGTTTCTAATATCACCCTCTACCCTGCCGTTTGAGATACACGAGGAAGCACATCAAATAGCAAAAAAAATAGCCGAAGACCTGAAGATCATCGGCATACTGGCAGTAGAAATGTTTTTGACCAAAGATGGTAAGATCCTGGTTAATGAATTGGCGCCACGTCCGCATAACAGCGGGCACCAAACTATCGAGGGTAACGTGGTTTCGCAATTTGAGCAGCATTTACGGGCCATATTTAACCAGCCCTTAGGTAATACGGCCTGTTTAAATAACGCCATCATGGTAAACGTTTTAGGCGAAGCCGGTTATGAGGGCCCTGCAGTTTACCAGGGCATTGAAAAAATACTAAAATGCCCGGGCGTATATGTACATTTATATGGCAAAGCCTTAACCAAGCCCTTCCGCAAAATGGGGCATGTCACTATTGTTGATAGCGACCGAGAAAAGGCTATAGAAAAGGCCAGATTTGTGCAGGAAACGTTAAAAGTGGTTAGTTAGTTCATAGTTGATGGTTCATAGTTCATAGTTATTATGGCGTTTAGATTTGAGGAATTACAGGTATGGCAGAAAGCTTTGGATCTTGGTGAGCAAATTAATAAGTTAACTAAAACTTTTCCCAAAGACGAAATATATATCCTCACGTCGCAAATAAAAAGAGCAGCTGATTCAGTTATATTAAACATCGCCGAAGGTTCAACAGGTCAAACTAAAGCTGTATTTAAAGTATTTTTAGGATATTCTCTTCGCTCTGCAATAGAAGTGGTAAGTTGTTTATTTATCGCTAAAAAAAGAAAATATATTGAAGATGCTTATTTTAGTGAACTTTATACGGAATATGAAGTATTGGTAAAAATGATAACAGCTTTGCGAAACTCCATTTAATAAGGTCAATTTTACTATGAACTATGAACCATCAACTATGAACCATCAACTATGAACTCCTCTCAACCAAAAATCGGAATTATAATGGGTAGCAAGTCAGACTTGCCTGTAATGCAGGATGCTGCTGATGTACTTAAAGAATTAGGCGTTGAATACGAAATAACCGTCGTATCCGCACACCGCACACCCGAGCGTATGTACAGTTATGCTAAATCAGCTGCCGACCGTGGCTTAAAGGTAATTATTGCAGGTGCCGGCGGCGCCGCGCATTTACCAGGCATGGTGGCCTCATTAACCCATTTGCCGGTAATTGGTGTACCCGTAAAGTCAAGCAACTCAATTGATGGCTGGGATTCTATCCTCTCTATCCTGCAAATGCCTAATGGTATTCCGGTAGCAACCGTAGCCTTAAACGCGGCAAAAAACGCCGGAATATTAGCGGCCCAGATCATATCTACTGCCGATGAAACTATTGTTCAAAATTTGATTAACTACAAAGAAACGCTCAAGAAAAAAGTTGAAGAATCTGCCGATGAAATGAAAGCTGAACAGGAAGTTAAGCGATTTACTTTATAAGTTACATAGTGCGTTTTTATGACGATTAAAGTGACATCTTAATCCTATTAAAATGAATACCAACGTTAAACAGGTTGTACCATTTCTTTGGGTAACGGATATAGAACGCTCCGTCAAATTTTATACCGAGGGCCTTAATTTTGAAATGATTAACAAATGGGTAGACAAAGATAAATTGCGTTGGTGCTGGCTGCAATGGGGCGGCGCCGCAATAATGTTGCAGGAGTATTTACCGGAGCGTATCCCGCAAATAAAACGTGGCGAAGGTGTATCGGTTTGCTTTCAATGCACGGACGCCGTAGCTATTTACCACGATGCACTTTCTAAAAACATTGTTGCATCAGAACCAGAGGTAGGTAACAGCATGTGGGTAACATTGATCATCGACCCTGATGGTTATAAGCTCGATTTCGAGAGCCATACCGAAGTGCCCGAAGAAACAAAATTATCAGAGTGGAAGAGGATAGCGCGATAGGCATCCTTCATTCACTAATTCACTCAATCAATAATTCACTAATTAATTCAACTCCGGATTCTCCGGGAAATTAGCAATATGCGCATAGCGCTGGCCCAGGCCTATCACTACCTGTCTCCATAAATTTTGTTCGCTGTTAGCAAACAGGGTATCATTATTAAATTTATCGGTAACGATCCATGAATTTTCTTTTAATTCATCATCCAACTGGCTGGGCGTCCAGCCCGAATAGCCGGTAAAAAACTTAACTTCCTGCTCATTTAACCGGTAGCTGGACACAAGCTCTTTTATTATTTCAAAATCGCCACCCCAAAATATACCGGGTGCTACTTCAATACCCCCATCAATTTTTTCGGGAACGCAATGAATAAAGTGTAAAGTATTTTCGCCTACCGGTCCGCCAACATAAACCGGCATTTCTGAGTATGAGGTATCGGGCAAAATATCACCTAATAAATATTCGCCCGGATGGTTCAAAACAAAACCTATGGCCCCACTTTCGGCATATTCGGTTAATAAGATAACCGACCTTTTAAAGTTGGGGTCCATCATAAATGGCTCTGAAATAAGCAAACGGCCCGCTGCGGCCGAAACAGTACTTAGCATAGATTTAACAATTTAATAAAGCAACAAGCGCAGTAAAAATATGTTCAATTATTTTAGAATCAAGCGTCAAGATACAAGAATTAAGATAAATTTTAAAAAAAGTCGCTGCCAGTTAAATGCCATTGTTTTTAATAACTACCATTTTCGGCTCTTGATTCTTGTATCTTGATTCTTGGCTCTCTTAAATATTATATAACATACGGTTTATTTAATTTGTAAGTTTGCATTACCATGAACCAGGAAGAGCTACAAAACTTAAGGCAGGATTATAGTGCCGCATCTTTATCAGAAACAACCATCAATATCAACCCCATAAAACAGTTTGATATTTGGTTTAACGAAGCAATTGAAGCAAAATTGCCCGAGCCTAACGCCATGACGCTGGCTACTGCCACACATGATGGTCGCCCGTCGGCAAGAATAGTTTTGTTAAAGGGCTTTGATGCGTCCGGCTTTGTTTTTTACACCAACTATTTGAGCCGCAAGGGTAAAGAAATAACTAAAAATCCTTTAGGCGCTATCACCTTTTTTTGGGGTGAATTAGAAAGACAGGTACGCATTGAAGGCACTATTGAAAAGTTGAGTAAGGAAGAATCTGAAAAATACTTCCATTCGCGCCCAAAACAAAGCCAGCTCGGGGCGGTAGTTTCTCCGCAAAGCCAGGAAATCCCTAACCGTGAAATACTCGAAACTAAAATAAGCGAGCTGGAAGCCGAATATGGCGATAAAACCATCCCCAAACCATCTTTTTGGGGCGGCTATGTATTAAAACCCCGGATGATTGAGTTTTGGCAGGGACGCCAAAGCCGCCTGCACGACCGCATTTTATATAAAAAGATAGATAACAAAAACTGGAAAAAAGTACGCCTGGCGCCATGAGTTTTGAGGAGATTAAATTATTACTGGTTGAAAAATTTGGCGCTGAAGTAATTGTTGGCGAAGAAATCGGCGGCTTACAACCCGCCCTGTTTATCCGGCCTGATACTATTGCAGAGGTTTGTTTGGAGCTGCGTAATAATGAAAAAACTTACTTTGATTTTCTTTCCTGTCTTACAGGCGTTGATTACGGAACGGAAGTAAACCGTTTTGGCGTAGTTTACCACCTGGCATCTATGCCTTATCAACTGCAACTCACTTTAAAAGTAAGTAAGGAACATGATCGGAGCAGCGAAGAACTGCCCACTTTCCCAAGCGTATCATCCGTTTATCACACTGCCGACTGGCACGAGCGCGAAGCCTACGACCTGGTTGGGATTTTTTTTGAAGGACACCCGGATTTGAGGCGTATTTTATTGCCTGATGATTGGGAAGGGTTCCCATTAAGAAAAGATTATAAAACAGCAGAATATTATAAAGGAATTAAGATAGACTGATTTTTTATTTCGGATTTCGGATGTTCGATTTCGGATTTCGGATGTTCGATTTCGGATTTGGTAATTATTATTTTCGATTTATGGATAAAATAGAGTTAAAGCGAAGGGCACAAAAATTTGCTGTTGATACAATCAAGTTTATTGGAAGTTTACCAAATGACCGTGCGCTTAATGTTTTAGCAAACCAGGTATTAAGAAGTTCTACCTCCGTTGGTGCCAATTACAGAGCCGCCTGCAAAGGAAAATCGACAGCTGATTTCATCAACAAAATAGTAATTTGCGAAGAAGAAGCCGATGAATCAATTTATTGGTTTGATTTAATGGAAGAGGCCGATCTGGTTCCGGCAACAATAATAGCTCCATTAAAAAAAGAGGCCAATGAACTCACCGCTATATTTACGGCTATTGGTAAAACCGCTAAAGAAAATCAAAAATTAAAAAATCAAAAAAAATAAATCCGAAATTGAACATCCGAAATCCGAAATAATAGTGACTGAAGCATTACAACGATACAATGATAAAATCGCCGCTGCCAGCGTAGAAGATATGGTGCTTAACATGGGCCCGCAGCATCCTTCTACACACGGAGTATTACGGCTGGAACTGATTACCGATGGCGAGATTGTAAAAGAGGTCATCCCGCATATGGGTTACCTGCATCGTTGTTTTGAAAAGCATGCCGAATCGCTTACCTACCAGCAAACTATTCCGTTTACAGACAGGATGGACTACCTGGCCTCCATGAACAACAGCCATGCCTTCGTGATGGGTGTGGAACGGATGATGGGCATTGACAAAGACATTTCACAACGCGTTGAATACATCCGTGTGCTGGTTTGCGAACTGAACCGCATTAGCTCGCATTTGATCGCCATCGGCACTTATGGCATTGACATTGGTGCCTTCACTCCTTTCTTATGGTGCTTTAAGGACCGTGAACATATTATGGGCATGCTGGAATGGGCATCCGGCTCGCGCTTATTGTATAACTATATTTGGGTTGGTGGTTTATTTTACGATTTGCCGGTTGGGTTTGAAGAACGCTGCCGCGAATTTGTAGACTATTTCAGGCCCAAAATGGTTGACTTGAACCGTTTATTAACCGATAACCAAATATTTATTAGCCGTACCGCAGGCGTAGGCGTATTGCCGATGGACGTTGCCATCAATTATGGCTGCTCGGGCCCGGTGCTGCGGGGTTCTGGTTTAAAATGGGACCTACGACGCATTGATAACTATTCAGTTTACCCCGAAATTGATTTTGAGATACCCATAGGCAAAGGCGAAATGGGTAAGGTTGGCGATTGCTGGGACCGGTATAAAGTGCGGGTTGATGAGGTAGAACAATCACTGCGGATAATTGAACAATGCCTTGACCGGCTGCAAAATGAGCTTAAACGCACGCCCGATTTTGATCCCCGCGCTAAACTGCCTCGTAAGACCATCCCCAAGCCACAGGATTATTATGTACGTTGTGAAGGCGCCAAAGGCGAATTAGGCTTTTATTTCATAGCCGACGGAAAATCTGAAATCCCTGTCAGGGTAAAGGCACGCGGGCCAAGCTTTAACAACCTATCTGTACTGCCTGAAATTTCAAAGGGTGTTATGATAGCCGACCTGATAGCCATTATAGGCTCTATTGATTTTGTATTGGGCGAAGTTGACCGATAAAAAAAGAGGCTCCTTTTACAGAACCTCTTTATGATATATGTTAATTTATTTGGGGCTTACTAATAAACCTTAACCATAAAAATATAGTTATTCAGTTTTTTAATCTGTTGTGTGCGGCTCAAACCGGCCAATGTGTTTTTCTTATTTAAATTAACACGATGTGTTAAAGAGTCAGTAGGGATGTGGCGTATAGCATCCAGCAAATAGCTTGATTTGATGGCAAAATGCGCGCCTTCTGTTTGAGCCTGGTTAGCATTAACAATACCAATAACATTGCCTTTATTATCAAACAACGGTCCGCCGCTATTACCCGGTATAATCGGGATAGAAATACGGTAATGAACAGAGTCGTTACTGTTTATACCATTAGCAGATGTTAAAACACCCGGACCCAAAACTGGCGTATCGCTTGAGTATCCCAACGTATAAACATCTTCTCCCAAATCACTTTCCGAGCGTTTGAAAGTATAAGGCGGTGTATTTAAGCTGGTAAAGGTGGTGTCAATTACTTTTAATATAGCGATATCATTTTGTGGCTCAGAATACAGCACCTCAACTTTAAATGAATCACCATCTGCATTTTGAACTTTTATGGAGTTAGCACCCTCTATAACGTGCGCATTGGTAACAATTAAGTTTGAGCTAATGGCGAAACCTGTACCGTTAAAGCTGTATCTATCAGCCCCAACATCTTTTTTATTTTTAACCGGGCGGTTAATACGCTGGTCAAGTTTATCAACCTTTCTTTTCAGTTCAACATATTTTGAATTATTATTATTGAAGCTGCCCGTTAAAAACATCACACTTACCACAACAAAAAGTGCTACGGTAGCCGCAACAGATATTTTTGAATGATGGTGGCGCCATAATTGCACTACCCATGATGGATGTGCCATTAGGTCCTCTTTTAACGTATGTACGTCAATTTCCTGGTGAATAGCGTTCAAGCGGTTCTCCAGCTCCACACGTTCGGCATATTGTTTTAATAATCCGGTAAATTGCAGGTGCTCTTTTACCCGGTTATCAATATCCGCATTTTCTTTACGCAGTAATTCGAATTTAATACGCTCGTCCTGGCTCATTTCGCCATTAAGGTATTTTTCAATTACTTCCAAAAGTTGATTATCGCTCATTTCCTTATCTCCTCATTTTTGCTGAAAAAACAATTTCTTCAGCCGTTGCAGGCATTTATATTTTTGCGTTTTTGCGTTATCAGCATTGGTATAACCAAAACGCTCACAGATTTCCTGCATTGATCTGTTATAGATATAAAAATCCTCCATAATGGTTTTACAGGGCTCGCCCAACAATTGGAGCGCACTTTCCATTTTATTAAATTGTATATCCCTGTCATTATGCAGCTCAACTTCATCGTCAACAGGTAAATATTCCTGGAAATCCCTGATATCTCCCCCATATCGGTTTAGCTGGCTTAATCTTTTTAACCAAAGCCGCCGACATATCGAATAGATATACGTTTTGAGTTTGCTGCTTAACTCAAAGTCGCCGGCTTTAACTTTATTATAAAGAACGATAATGGCTTCCTGGTAAATGTCTTTCGCATCGTCCTCGTTACCATTATTATTAATAATCAGCTGCAGCACCATCGGAAAATAAGCGATATACAGCCGCTTTAGTTCATTTTCCGAATTATTAAGTATCCCAAGAATTACTTCGCTATCGGTTGGTGCTGAATGCTTTAAATCTTTATTCACTACTTAATACAATTTATCGGCAATGGTAACCCATTTAATATTAAAATTCCAAATTAAATGACATTATGATTGATTTTAACCGGGGTAAATACCACGCGAAAATAAATAATTCATCTCAGGTAACACATTTAATCGGTTTGATTGTTATAAACCACTAATGAATAGCAAATTACATTTGAAATTTATTAAGTAACATAATCACTCAAAAATCAAAAACATGAAAAACTCATTCAAAATTACCTTTTTAGCCTTAGTAGTTGCCACTTCATTTGCTGCCTGTAAAGGTAAAGGATCGGCCAGCTCTGATTCAGTAACAACCGACTCATCATCCAAAACCGTTATTGATACCACGAAGAAGGATATTTCTGCCAGGCCCGACAGTTTGAAAAAAGATACAGTGGTTAAAACTACTACTACAAAAACCACTTCCAAAACAAGCGTAAGTAAAAAACCATAAATTTGCTTATTGTTATTAAAAAGAGTAGTAAACTACTCTTTTTATTTATAGCGTTGAAAACCAATAAATTACTAGTAAGCATGTAGGTTTTATGGTTTTTTTTATGAAACCGTGGGTTACCTTTTTTAATTGCAGGTATTAACCATACAATTCACATAAAACTAACTTTTTTAAAAATGAAAAATTCATTCAAACTTAGCGTATTAGCATTGACTATCGCTGTTTCTTTCGCTGCTTGTAAAGGTAAAGGTGCTGCATCTACAGACTCTACTACTGTTAAAACAGATTCTACTACTGTTAAAACAGACACTACTGCTAAAGCAGATACTACTGCTAAAAAAGACACTACTGTTAAAAAGTAATATTCTTACCCGCCTTTTAAAGGTGACTTTTAGTTTTTTTTAACAAAACAAAAGGTAATTTGTGATTTTTTTAAAATCATGGGTTACCTTTTGTTATTTACGGTATTAATAGGCAAAACTATATAGTCACTTTAAAAAAATTAACATGAAAAACACATTCAAACTTAGCTTTTTAGCTTTAGCTATCGCTGTTTCATTTGCTGCTTGCAAAGGTAAAGGTGCTGCATCTACTGATTCAGCTAAAACTGATTCTACCGTTAAAGTAGATTCAACTAAAATTGACTCTTTGAAAAAAGACACAGCTAAAATGAAAATGGGTGCTGACACTGCTAAGAAAAAAATGTAATCGCATTTTTTCTAAACAAAAAACGCCCGACTATTTAGCCGGGCGTTTTTGTTTTAATACATTTTTAAGATCGGGCGCTGTCGCGTAATGATTTTATTTCGTCATGCGCCGCTTCCAGGCCACTTAACTGGTCTCTTAAAATATCACGAATATAATTGGGTACATCTTCTCCTTCCAGTGCAGATTCGTAAGCTTTTTTAATGGCATCTTCACCAAACTCACATTCTTCCAGTATACTTTTTTCGCTATGTCCGCTAAAGGCAGTCTTTACTTCTATCCAGGCGCGATGTATTTTACCACTGATGCTTGTCCCGGTTTCAATATCACTCCCTAAAACTTCAATTTCAGTACCTAATTGTACCTTGAAACCGTGACTTTGATCTATCATAGCCAAAAAAACCACTCGCAGATCTTCATCATCAACCTCAATTTCTTTTAAGGCTTTTTCATAGCCAACAATCCGGTCGTTATTGATCAACACCAAATCGTTCAATATCTCAATTATTGCTTTATTATTTTCCATGGCTGTACTTTTTCACTTAATAAAACTAATGAAAACACCAAAGGGTTTTAATTAAAAAATAAAAATAATATCGCTAAATAAAACCAGCTATTATTTACTTCTAAACATGGATATGATCCAGGCGATAAGGCCTACAACTATAATTACCGCTATAATACCTACCACGGCACCGGCCTTAAATATACCGCCAATAACTGAACATCCGCTCAGGGCCATAAGGGCTAAAACGAAAACAAATACGTTTAATTTTTTCATGGTTTATGATTGAATAGTTTATAATAACCTATGAAATACAAAAATTACGCCTGTTTACAGAAATATTAAAACAAGCATAATATTTAGTTTATAAGCGCAAAAAGCTACTTAATTTGTATGGCAATACATACAATTGATTGTATTTTTACCCACATTAGCAGGCTATGGTATTACCCTTATTTTCTATCGAAAAAGTAACCGTCAGGTATTTAAATAATACCTTATTTAACAACTTAAGCTTCACCATAAATAAAGGTGAAAACTGGGCATTAACAGGCGAAAGCGGATCGGGCAAAAGCGCGCTGCTGCAAACCATTGTCGGAAATTTTAACGTAACGCATGGCACTTTGACTCATCATTTTTTTGACGAGTATTTATTGACCCATCCCGATAAAAAGGGGTTGCTGACTTATCACAAACTGATTGCATTGGTCGAATCCAAACATCATTTCAGAAATCTCTCTAACACCACCGATTTTTATTACCAGCAGCGTTATAACTCATCCGATTCGGAAGATGCGCTAACAGTTGATCAATACTTATCAACCATATCCGCCTCACAGCTTCAATCGGGATATTGGGATTATGACAAGGTGCTGCATACCCTAAAATTGGAGCAGTTGCACCAAAAACAACTCATCAAACTATCCAACGGGGAAACCAAGCGCTTAATGCTGGCGGCAGCTTTACTCAAAAATCCGGTATTATTATTACTTGATAACCCGTTAACCGGCCTGGATGTACAAACACGTGCGGAATTTAACAGCATCCTGGATGAAATAACCCGATCAGGCATTACCGTTATCATGGCAACATCGCCTTTTGAAATACCAACAGCCATAAGGCATGTCGCTGTACTCGATAAAGGTGTGATTACCCATAGTATTCCGAAAAATGAATATAAACCCGGGCTGTTTAACCCGCAAACGGACGATAAGATTGATAAAGAAGAACTGCGGGCCTTATTAAATACCAGGGCTGATAAAGCAGACTATCAGCAAATCGTCAGCATGAATAACGTACATATTCAATATGGTGCCAATGTTGTTTTAGATAAAATAAACTGGCAGGTAAAAGCCGGCGAACGCTGGGCATTACTGGGCCCGAATGGCGCAGGCAAATCTACGTTGCTAAGTTTAATTAACGGCGATAACCCACAAGCCTATGCTAACTATATTATCTTGTTTGATAAAAAACGCGGTACGGGTGAAAGTATCTGGGATATCAAAAAGAAGATCGGCTTTGTATCGCCCGAGCTACATCAATATTTCCCTACCGAAAACAGTTGTTTGCAGGTGATCGAATCTGGTTATTATGATACATTAGGATTATTTCGTCAAAGCAGCAAAGAAAAAGCCGCCACGGCTTTACGCTGGATGAAAGCGTTGGAAATTGACCAGTACGCCCGTACGCTGTTGAAAAACATTCCGGCAAGTGCCCAACGGCTATGCCTGCTGGCCCGCGCCCTCATCAAAAACCCTGACCTGTTAATATTTGACGAACCCTGCCAGGGAATGGACACTCATCAGCAACAACATTTTAAAAATTTGGTGGATACCATTTGCAGCTTGAGCAAGGTTACGCTGATATATGTAACCCATTACCAGCACGAGATACCGGATAGTGTAGATAAAGTTTTAAGATTGGATAAGGGAAAAGTGGTAAAATAAGTAAAATCATGTATATTTAAATATGAAAACCTTTACTCTTTTCTTATTTTTCTCATGCTCATATTTTATTTCCAACGCCCAACTATCATATGGAGTAATCAATGATAAAGATGGTTTTGTAAATGTTAGGAAAGAAAAAAACGCCCACTCGCCTATTGTAGGTAAGATTTTCAATGAGTCTATCTTCGGCTATGCAATCGACGACAAATCTAATTGGGCGAAAATATACAAACAAGATGAAAAAAAACCAGTATATCTGGAGGGATATATTGACAGAAATCGAATAAAACCGTTTACGGCGTTCAAAAAATTAAATAGGCCAAAAGTTTATCACGATAGTTGTACTATTAAAAATGATACTTTGTCGATCATAATAAAGGCTTCAATATTTATTTCCAGGCAGCATAAATTAAGCTATGAAAAACCGGGTTGTAAAAATTGCGTAACTGTATTAACAAAAATAGACAACAAACGTATTTGGGGAACTGATGGCGAGTTACCAAGAAAAATCTATCTCATCTTTAACATTAACGCAAAATAATATTAAAGTAATTATACCTAAAAGTGCTTTTGATGATCTTTATGAGCCTGATTTTAGTTCGGTGAAAGTTTATTCGGACACGAACCACTTTTATATATTTATGGATAATAGCGATGGAGCTGGTGCATATACCATTATATGGATTTTCAAAGACAATAAATATTATGGTCGGTATATTGACGATAGTGAAGTCTGATCAAACTATCAATCTTCTCGATATCAATACCAACTAATCACATAGAAAATGATTGCATATGAAGTCTTTGAGAAATTATTCATCAGTTTACTACCTGCTTTAAAAATTCACTGATATTATCATTTAAAAATTTACCATCTTCGGGGTTACTCGCCGCACCGGCCGTATGTCCCCATAGCGATGGAATTGGTTTAAACGTCACTTTCGGAATAAAAGCCTGCTCATACCTGGCATCTCCGATAGGGAAATACAAATCAGTTTCCGATGGCATATACAAAAAAGGCACCTTGATCGATCGAAGCGCAGCTTCCACATCTCCTTTAAATCCCGGTGTATTACCCACATTATGTTGCTCCCAGGTATGCATTTGCAAAATGAGGTTATTGGCATCTGCGCCCGGGATAAAATTCGTACGATAACGATTCAATACTTGCTCAAAAGTAGTGCCCGGCGCCGCGGTACTGCGCCAAAGTTCCTTGCGCCACCATTCCTGCGAATAAAGCCAGCCGGCCCAGACTACACCAAAAGCCTCTAAACCCTTTGCCGGCGGCGAGGTATAATCACCATTATTAAAAGTAGGATCTGCCGTCAGCGCAGCTATTTGCCCTTCCAACCGGACAACACCATGCGGATAGGTTTTAGCGGTGCCTGACGTAGCCACTATCCGGTCAGCAAATACCGGGTAACTCACCGCCCACTGAAAGGCCTGTTGCGCGCCCATAGAAAAACCAATAATCGCCCGCAGGTGATTGATTTTCAGATCTTCGGTTAATAAATGATGCACAGCCTCCACATTATCACGAATATTCATCACCGGGGAAACGCGGGCCATGAAACGGCTCGGGTGTATTGCTGGGCGATGAAGAATGCCCGTTGCCAAAAAGCTCGGTAGCAACCAGGAAAAGTTTGGTGGTATCCAACGCCTTACCCGGGCCGATGAGCCACTCATAACCCCGGTGGTCGGCCATATAATGCGACGGCAACAATATGGCATTATCATGCGCAGCGTCCAGATGTCCGTAGGTAGCATAAATAATATGTGCCTCGGGTAGGGTAACGCCACTTTCTGTTTTAAAGTTTTTGATGATAAACTCATGCGATTGTGAACGGTCACCACGCCTTGCATTTTGGGCAAACGCGCATTGGGTCAATAAAATAAAAAATATCAGTTTTTTCATCGCTGCGTTATGGTTGTTATTTATAAAATATACTATTCATTTATATAGATGCGTTGAAACCTTGTTAGTAATGACCATAAAATTATAAGTTATTTTTGTTAAGATTAATGAATCCCTGTAATCTTTTAATCATAAAAATCATAGTTCAGGCAATTTCCTTCTAACTGCGTATATTTGTATATGAATACAGCCGATCTACTGCAACGCGCATCCAAATTCGAATTTTTGAGCATTGAAGAGGGCATGTTCCTTTATGAAAATGCTTCTACACCCGATTTGATGTATGTGGCTAACGAGCTTCGCAAAAAACAGGTGCCGCACGGCAAAGTAACCTGGCAGATAGACCGCAACGTAAACACCACAAATGTTTGTATTGCCAACTGCAAGTTTTGTAACTTCTTCCGCCGACCCGGCCATGAAGATAGCTATATTACAGATATTGAAACTTATAAAAAAAAGATAGAAGAAACTTTCCGTTTTGGCGGCGACCAGCTATTGTTACAAGGCGGCCATCACCCTGACCTGGGTCTGAAATTTTATACCGATCTTTTCAAAGAATTAAAAGAGTTATATCCGGCACTTAAACTACACTCATTAGGTCCCCCCGAAATTGCGCACGTAGCAAAATTGGAAGGCATGGCTCATATTGATGTACTGCGCGAAATGAAAGCGGCAGGTTTGGACTCCTTGCCCGGCGCCGGAGCTGAAATATTGAACGACCGTGTGCGCCGCCTGATATCCAAAGGCAAATGCGGGGGTAAAGAGTGGCTGGATGTTATGCGTGCGGCACATCAGCTTAACCTGCCAAGCTCGGCCACGATGATGTTTGGCCACGTAGAAACCATTGAAGAACGTTTTGAACACCTGGTATGGATCCGCGAGGTGCAGGCCGAAAAGCCCGAGGGGCATTACGGGTTTATCGCTTTTATCCCCTGGCCTTTCCAGGATGACGGCACACTGCTGCGCAAAGTTCGGGGTATTACCAACAATGTTACCGGCGATGAATATATCCGCATGATCGCTTTAAGCCGTATTATGCTGCCTAATATCAAAAACATACAAGCCTCCTGGTTAACCGTGGGTAAACAAGTAGCACAATTATGCCTGCATGCCGGCGCCAATGATTTTGGGTCGATAATGATAGAAGAAAATGTAGTATCTGCCGCCGGGGCGCCACATCGTTTTACCGCGCAAGGCATACAGAACTCTATCATCGAAGCAGGATTCGAACCTCAGCTGCGTAACCAAAAATATGAGTGGCGCGAAAAGCCTGTTCATTTAGAGGAACAGGTGATCAATTATTAAACTTTCCCCTAACCCTCTTTACGCGTAGCGAAGAGAGGGTGGACGAGCGAAGCAACGTCCGGGTGAGTCAACCGCGACAGGTGATCAATTATTAATAAAAAAACCGCTTCAATATTGAAGCGGTTTTTTTATTATAAGTAGTTGTTTGTTACTACTTTACCCCAAACGGCGCAACCAACGTAGCTACCGTTGTTGCATCTAACGGTTCATCAAACGCCTCGGTTGCTGCATTGGTGGATATATTCCCGCCTATGCCAGCCAGCATGGTCACATTCACGCCACCTTGCGTAATATTATCCTCGCCCGCATAATTTGCATTTGCCGCGGCAATGCCGGTGTCATTTGCCCCGGTTATCCATGGCTTGATACTTATGCCACGAGCAGCAAGCAACTGGCGTATTGCCGAAGCGTGCCGCGCCTCTACCGAGTGAATATCCAAAGCCGCAGTTAAATAAACCTGCTGACCCGCTAAGCTTGGTGCAGCTCCCTTGTAAGCCCGTACACCTGTATCTTCAAATACCATAGCCACATTTAAAAAGGCGCCGCTATCAGTCATAACAGTCGGGAAAGCTCCCATGCCGGTAAAATCATAAGTACCGTTAGTTCCCTGTGTAGTTTGAGTTATAGCATTTGTACCCAAAACGCCCTGCAAAAACTTTACGTGAGCATTTTCGTGCGCCTGTATAGTTGTTAAATAAGCTTTTTCGGTAGCCGATAATCCGGCCTGCACAGCAGTTGACGCAGCGCCAGCATTGTAAAATGCCGACTCTAAATATTCCAGCTTAAGTGCAAAATTTAAGGTAGTCAGTACAGCTGCACTTGGTGCTGTTTGTCCGTATGCTTTTTTAAATAAAGTGCTAAATACAAAGGGTAAAGCAGCAACTGCTACTTTTGAACCAAAGCTGGTGATATTTTTAATGGCGTCACGGCGGGGGCTGATCCTGTCCTGAAACTCCGGGTCTGCTTTATCTATTTCTTCTATTAAATTTAATACGTTCATGTCTTTAAAAATTAAAATGATACATAGCCAAAGTTTGAGGCATTAACCTTTGTTTTAAGATAGGTATTTGCAACAGGCAGTATATGCGCAATAGTTTTTGCCTGATCCATACCATTTGCATCTAAAACGGTCGAATCACCAAATGATCCCGCAGTAATCAGATCGCGGATATAAGAAGCATGCCTTGCTTCTACCGATACGATTTTACCTGCAAGCGTTAAATAAGCCGAGCTTTGTATCAAATACCCGGCGCCATTATAAGCGGTTACACCGGTATCTTCAAATGCTTGTGCAGCAGCCAGTACTTTGGCCCTGTTTGTAAAATCTATCGAACTGAAATCTGTTGTCAAAACCTGTATGGCGTTACTTCCAAGCACGGTTTTAAAGAACTCCCGGTGGCAAATCTCATGGTCGCGGATCTCCGTCAGCCTTGTTGTTTCACTTGCGGTAATGCCACTATATGGCGAAGCTATTACCTGGGTATAAAATGCTGCCTCTAATTGCTCAAGCGCATAGGCATAGTTCAAAATACCGATATCACCGATACCAATGTCAATACCTGTATTGGTGGGAACTTGGTCGCCCTTGCGGCAGGAAGCTGCGGTTACTACACTAACCGCGGCCACACCCGCACCGGCATAGCGCAAAAAAGACCTTCGGGCTATGTTTACGCCATCTCTGTTAATTTCTGTTTCTGTTTTCATAAGTAAGTAAATAGTCAAACATTATTCGTTGCTATAAATTTTACCACAATTGTTTTATTTTGATAGCTGTGGTTAATCATTTCATATAGAACTACATCATAAAAGGTTTGATGTTTTGATTAACATAAATTTGTTACACCATCAAAGAATATGGATATTCGTATAATGGAAAACCCCGAACTTTATGTAGAAGCATTAATTTTCGCTTCCGAACAAAGCATTCGCATTGAAGAAATAACCTACTGTTTACAGGCCGCATTTGAACACGATTTCGCCATAGAAGAAGTAGCACAATTTTTATCCGGAATTAAAGAAAAATACAACAGTGAAAGCCTGGCCATCGAGCTGGTTAATATCAGTAACGGCTACCAGTTTTTAACAAAAAAAAAACCTATCATACGGTTATCAGTCTTTTGCAATTACAGCGGTCAAAAAAGAAACTGAGCCAGGCAGCTTTAGAAACTTTGGCTATTGTGGCTTATAAACAACCGGTAACCAAACCTGATATTGAACAAATACGCGGCGTAAACTGCGATTACTCGATACAAAAACTGCTGGAAAAGGAATTAATTACCATTGTTGGCAAGTCTGAAGCTATTGGAAAACCCATTCTTTATGGCACCAGCCCACTTTTTATGGATTATTTCGGGATCAACAGTATTAAAGAATTACCTCATATTAAAGAACTTACAGACAATTCAATTTCAATTGGCGAGCAACAGGAATAATTTTTTAAAATGATTTTTTTTAATAAAAATGATTTTAATTATTTTTACTATAAATTAGATTGATCGGAATTTAAAACTGAGTATTTCTAAATTCATTTTATATTTAATCTTGCAAATAAGTTTTTAACAAAAATCCACACAATGGGAACGCCAAAAAAACCGGATAACAAGAAGATTGCTTCAAAAAGCATCGACGATGATGATGATGACGATTCACTGGATTCGACACCTAAAAAAAAAGGTTGTTGACGAGGATGATGATTTTGACGGTCCCTTAGACGATTTGGGATTTGAGAGATTTGATGACGATGATGATGAAGACGATGATTATTAAATTGTAAATAATTAAAAACTTGTTTATGTAAAGCATTCAGGCCATGGCCGCTGAATGCTTTTTTTATATTTGGCCTATACAACATAACATGGTAATAACCGAAGTTAAAGACAAAGCAAGCAAAAAAGCATTCCTGGATGTAGCCCGTATAATTTATAAAAATGACGATAATTGGGTTTGTCCGCTTGATAATGACGTTGAAGCTGTTTTTGATCCGAAAAAAAATAACTTTCACCAATTTGGTAAATGTACACGCTGGATATTGCGCGATAATAACGGGCAATTGATAGGCCGCGTAGCCGCATTTATAAACAACAAAAAAGCCCTTAATTATGAACAGCCCACGGGCGGCATGGGCTTTTTTGAGTGTATAAATGACAAAGCAGCCGCTTTTATATTATTTGATACCGCAAAAAACTGGTTGAAAGAAAATGGCATGCAAGCTATGGACGGTCCCATTAATTTTGGTGAAAACGATAATTTTTGGGGATTGCTTTCCGAGGGGTTTACCCCTCCCTCCTATGGGATGAACTATAACCCACCCTATTATAAAGCTTTTTTTGATGACTATGGGTTTAAAACACTGTACGAACAAATAACCAACCACTTACAGGTGCATAAACCTTTTCCCGAACGATTTTATAAAATAGCCAAATGGGTTACACAAAAACCAGGCTATGAATTTAAACACCTGGAAGTCAGTAAAATAGAAAAGTTTGCAGCCGACTTTATCGAAATATATAATGACGCCTGGGCAGGTTTTGAAAATTTTGTCCCCATTACCTATGATACCATTTTAGAAAGCTTTAAAAAAAATGAAGCCCATTATGGATGAAAATTTGATAGGATTTGCCTATGTAAACGGCGAGCCGGCATCATTTAATATTGTTTTGCCCGATGCCAATCAAATGATCAAACCATTAAAAGGAAAGCTCAATTTGATAGGTAAACTCATTTTTTTATACCGCAAATGGAGAGGTGTTTCGCGTATGCGGGCAATTGTAATGGGTACCAAACAAAAATTTCAAAATCACGGATTAGAATCGGCCCTGTTTATAAAACTTGGCGAATACGTTTTACCCCTTAACCAATACGAAATACTGGAACTATCATGGGTGGGCGACTTTAATGAGAAGATGGTTGCACTGCACGGCGCCATGGGCGCAACATTTGCCAATAGGCATTTAACAATGCGTTATATTTTTTAATTAAGTTTAATCGGAACTTGTACAGCGGTTTAGTTTACTTACAATTAAAAATGATGCTAATAGCCGCAGCGACAAGCATACAAACTTTTAGCTTTTTGCTTTCCGCCTTAAGCTTAACTAAGCAGTTACTCTGTTGTGTCGAAGTTCCTCAAATAATTCAATAACTTTCTTTTGCAGATCAATAATTTCAGTTTCGCGGTCGGTTAATTTTTTTGTTAACCACATCAAGCTCACTGATAAACTTTTGATCCTGTTCCAGGTCGTTAAATGTAAGCAACTGAACAACAGACATTTCAAATAAATTTGAGATTTGCTCTAACCTGGATAGATTAATGTCGGTGATACCGGTTTCAATTTTCGAGAAAGCGGGAATAGAAATATCTAACCTTTTTGCAACATCTTCCTGGCTCCAGCTTTTTTTGGTGACG
>Ga0207054_1157_pt1 | contig 18636 bp, 15 predicted proteins | sample Alteio_BWMinCont_60_FD_153288 | JGI IMG/M metagenome (GOLD analysis project Ga0207054, IMG submission 153288) | Enriched cells from forest soil in Barre Woods Harvard Forest LTER site, Petersham, Massachusetts, United States -... | ecosystem: Environmental > Terrestrial > Soil > Temperate forest >... | reverse complement strand
CAGCTGAAGCACATGGTGAATACAAGAAAGGGAAGGCTTAATTTAATTCAGCATTTAAAATTCAAAATTTAAAATTACTTTGTCCTTCTACGACCTACCCAAACCCGAACGCGATAAGCTTGTTGAGCAGATCAACAACAGCATTCTTTCTGAAATAATCAATGGCAAAAAAGAAAAGATCACATCGTACTTTTCGGATGAGGATACCTATATACGTAAGACTGCATACCTGGCTATAGGCAAAATATACAGCAGCGACAAGTCATTGCGCAAAAAGGTACTAGCACTTTTGGAATCGCTTTTAAAAGAAGAGGACTTTAAAATACGCCAGACAGTTGTGAATGCTGCCGGAGAAATTGGCAAGACAGATTTTGAAATCGTACAGTACTTTTTCGATACAGGATTATTTGACGAACACCATTCCATACGCAATGCGGTAATAGGCTCGGTTAAGAAAATGGGAGAAAAGAATTCTGAGCCTGTTTTAAAATGGGCAAAGAAATACCTGCACCACGAGGACAAAGAGATACGCCGTGAAATATGCCATGGCATTGAGCTGCGTGGCCGCACCCACCCCGAAGATATTTTGCCTATGCTGAAAGAACTGCAACACGATAAAACTAAAAGAGTGAGCAGTACCTTGGTGCATGTACTGGGACAAATAGCCTACAAAAAAGGTTGCCTGGAGAAAGTATTGGCCCATTTAAAAACATGGGATAACCACGACGTGGTTGAAAAAGCAATTGAAGAAATTATTGATGTGCATGACCGCTATAAAGACTTTTCATTCTATACACAGGAGCAAGCAAAGGAGGTTGTGGATAAGTTTAAGTGGTAGATTCAACTATACAGAGTCTATTATAAATTGATTTATATTGTTCTTTAATAGCATCAATATCCCAAATTGCAGATTTTTGAAGCTGTAATTCCCTAAAACCCCATTTATAACTGGTAAAAAAATATACGAACCAATATTTTCTAAGTGAAAGCTTGGGGATCTCTTTAACAATTTCAATTACTTCCGCACTGGAAACATTAACACTTATAAACCTCTTAATCTCCTCACTATAGCTTACAAAACCCTCAAAATCCATATAGAAATTCTCACTAACTTTTAATTCATCAGCCTTTACAATAATACCCTGTAACTGGCGGCACAAGTTTTTAGCAATACGCTCTTCCATGTTATTAAAGTGGTTTTACATTATTACAAATCTATTGAAAAACAATCAAATCATACACTGGACTGTACTAAAGAACTTGCAGGAAGTGGTAACAATAAGTTATTTGGATGGATATTGATAACTATTTTTTTGTATTCCATAAGCCCACCAGATTACATAGCTAATTTCATCTGATACGCAATTACTCCCATACTTATTCAATATTAGTGAATTAATTTTATTGAAATAAGCTGTACTTTCATCAGCCCCAGTAGTTGCGTATTGAAATATTACAATATCCTTAAGCTGAAAAGTTACAGCAAATGCACCTGGTCCGCTATAAGCATTATCCGGATCATTTTCCCCTTTCCAATTAAGAGGGTTCTCTTTGAAAATATCTTCAATTACAGAAAAACTGTTTGAGTCTATAATTAATTCATTTCTGTAATGCGAGTTCTGCCGCTCATAACATAGTATTCCCTTTGTGTCTTTATTTGTTATAAAACGATTGGTATTGGTGTCGTATATACTTCTACCAAAGAAACTACTATCCTGTGGGCCTATATTATAAATATACATGCTTCTTTGGGCAAACAAAAAATTGCTTAAGTAAAGCAAGAATACTGCTAAGAATACTTTTTTCATTTGAATGGATTTACACTACTACAAACTTAAGTAAAAGCACTCACTTCTACTTTGTATGATTTCTCATTCCGCTACACTGCATTCGAAATGACAGAAAGTTTTTGCTTTTGGGAGGGAGGAGAGGGTGCGGGCTTCGCCCGCACCCTCTCCTCCCTCTATCCCATAAACTAACTTGTCATCCCGAACAGAGTGAGGGATCCTACACCTTATCTATTCCAATTTTCAGTTTATAGTTCATCGATTATAGTTTATCATTACTTTAGCAAACATGCTGACTCGCCTCAAAACATACACCTGGCTTTTTGCCTTATTGCTCCTGCCCTATTTGGTGCTTTGTGTTTTTGCCCGGCCCGTAGCTGATGATCTTACCTATTCGTTTAAAACAATCTGCTGGGGCTTTTGGCATGCACAGCAGCACGATTTCATGTATTGGAACGGGCGCTATACATCGAATGCCATAATGCTGGCAAACCCAATGGTATGGGGTTCGGTTATGGCTTATAAGCTTGCAGCAGTAGCATTAATCTTACTTACTCCTGTTACTTTCTATTTCTTTCTATCTGCATTTTTCAAGAATGAGTTTAGTGCTTTACAAAAACTTATTGGTGCATTAGCCTTCACCTTGCTTTACTTTGGATTAATGCCCGATATTGCCGAAGGCATTTACTGGTACACCGGGGCAATGACCTATGTATTAGCTAATCTGCTCACACTGGTTTATATAAGTTTTGTAGCTATGTATCTGCAAAAGCGATACATCATAAACCGATTTATACATGGGCTAAAATGCATTGCGCTACTCTTTATTGTAATTGGTTTTAATGAGGTTAATACACTTATACTTATTGCAGGGCATGCAATTGTTTTAATGGCAATTAGGAAAGAAAAAAGCCTCCGCCCTGCCCTATTTATATTAAGTGTTCTAACTACTCTCTTTGCACTTATTATGATTTTGGCGCCCGGTAATGCGCAACGTGGCAGCTATTTTACCGAGAACTATCACATGCTTCATTCACTGGGAATGTCTGTCTTGCAAGTTGCGCGATTTTTTGTAAAATGGGTTGCTTTTCCTCCTCTGCTTTTGGCAAGTGTGCTGTTCATTCCAATCGGGCAAAAGCTTTACGGGCAATCGGCTTTCTTCAGGCAATTATGCGGCATTAAGCTGTGGCAGGTTTTCTTAATGCTTTGTGGTATTATCTTTTTATGCGTGTTCCCTGCATATTGGGGCACAGGCATACTAGGCCAGCACCGCACGCTGAACACGGCTAGCTTCTTCTTTATACCAGTATGGTTTTTGTTTGTATTTATTGCAGCAAAACAGTTTGGCGCTACAAATTATGCAATTGCTGTCCCAGTTAAAATGCAACACATGCTTGTCTTGATATTTATGGCCTGCTTATTATTCTCCGGTAACAGTGGCAGTGCCATAATTGAGCTCGGTAGCGGAGAGGCTTATAAATATACCGCCGAAATGGATGCCCGCACTACATTATTAGAAAATGCAAAAGCCCAGAACCTGAAAAAATTAATTATGCCATCTATAAAAAACAGGCCCGCATGCTTGTTTGTATTAGATGCCTCTGCTGACCCCGGTAATGGGATTAACACATCGTATGCGGTATATTATGGTATAAACACGATAGAAACAGATAATACAAAATAGTAATTTGATATACTTACGTTTACCTTTGTCCGCATAATTCAGTATACGCGATATACTATTTACAATCAGACACATGAGGCCTTCCTCTCACATAGAAAAACAGTTGTTGGATAACAACCCTGACGCTATCATAATAACCGATGAGAACTTTCTTATTGAGTATATAAACAAGGCTGCCAGCATATTATATGGATACAACCTTGAAGAATTAAAGGGAAAGAGTACCCGTATCTTTGAGGTTCCGGAAAAAGGAATAGCATCTGTTGACTGGACTGCTTTAGAGCAGACAGGCAGATGGGCGGGAGAAGCACATAGGAGAAAAAAAGACGGCAGTACTTTTCATGCTTCATTATCTATTTTCACGATATATGACGACAGTGGAAAGGCTATGGGATATGCAGCCAATGTTAAAGATATTACAAGGACTATTGCCATAACCGATGCATTGATAGAAAAGCAACATCAGCTGAAGTCTATTTTCGACAATACTGCGGATATCATTGCTTCGATAGATAGAGACTTGAACGTAGTGGAATTCAACCCTGCTCTGGCGCAACGTATAAAATTTGGTTTTAACCATGAACTGAAACGGGGAGACTATATGTTGAACTATATTACTCCGTCTAAACATGATAGCTTCAAGAGCATCTATGCCAGGGTATTTAAGGGTGAGCGATTAACTGACGTTGAAGTTTTTAAAACATTAGATAATGATCATCTTTATTTTGAGACATCGTATAATCCTATTATAGATGAGCATAAGGGAGTAACCGGAATCTCAATTTTTTCGAAGGATATAACGGATAGGGTAAAGAATGAAAATGCCTTAAAAAAAGCTTTTGAAGAAAAAGACCTGCTTCTTTCTGAGATACATCATCGCATAAAAAACAACCTGGCTATTATATCAAGCGTGTTGCACCTGCAGGAAATAAACATAAACAGTGAAGAAGCTATAAAATGCCTGCGAGATAGTAGAATGCGCATTAAATCGGCTGCATTGCTTCACGAAATGCTTTACCAGAATAACGAACTGGACAGGGTATATATAAAAAAGTACCTGCCTGAAATGTTTAACGACATTAGTAATTCAATAGGCAGTAAAAAACACAAGCTTGTTATTACTGGCGACGATGCATCCCTGTTAGTGCACAATGCTATCCCGGTAGGATTGCTCTTCAATGAACTATTTACTAACTCCATAAAACACGGATTTAAAGACATTACACAAGGAGAAATAGCCATAGACATAAAATACAAAGAGAAGTACACGCATTTTGAAATAACTGAGAACGTAGGTGTATTTCCTGATGGAATAGATATTGAAAGTTCACATTCAACAGGCTTGTCGCTTATTAAAAACTTTACCGAGCAGCTTAATGGTACTATTCAGTTATCAAAAAAGCCAACTACAAAATATATCCTCTCCCTGGACCTTACGTGATTCAGAACAAAAAAATACTAATTGTAGAAGATCAACGGATAATAGCCAGTGTATATGCTATGCTGTTTTTTAAAAAGGGGTATGAGGCAACTATTGCTAAAAATGTTCAGGATGCTTTAGAAAAGACAAGAGAACTGAACCCCGGATTAATAATAATGGACGTGCAATTAAATGAAACACTTACCGGAATAGATCTGGCCAGGCAATTACGAACGGAAGGCTTTGAATGCCCTATTATATTTACAACCGGCAATCTGCATAAGAACACAGTTAATGATGTTGCCGACATTAAAAACTGCAAGGTACTTATCAAGCCTGTTGAGTTTTCTGAAATAGAAAAACTGCTATAATATTGCATTGAGACTGCCACGCCCCGCAAAGCCGGGTCTCGCAGTGACGAAATTCCCTGTTTATAATCTGTGAATCTGTGGCAATCTGTTATTAAAGAATTTATGTACTTTTGAAAAATGGAATTTTCGGCGATACAAATAGCGACATTACTTAACGGAAAGGTAGAAGGCGACCCTAATGCCAAGGTTACCAAATTGGCTAAAATAGAGGAAGGCACACCCGGTTCACTTACCTTCTTATCGCACCCAAAATACACCGAATACCTCAAAACCACAGGCGCATCGGTTATAATTATAAGTGAAGAAATTGAAGGTATAAAGCCTGCCAATTCTACTTTTATACGGGTAAAAGATTCGCGTATGGCATTCAGTATTTTAATGGATGCTTACCACAAACAGCAGTTTTCGAAGACAGGTGTTGAGCAGTTTGCCGTGGTAGCACCATCAGTAAAAATGGGCACTAACGTATACGTTGGTTCCTTTTCATATATAGGCGATAACGTTACCCTGGGTAACAACGTACACATATTCCCCGGTGTACATATTGGCAACAACAGCAAAATTGGTGACGGTTGCATTATATACCCCGGCGTTAAAATATATACCGAATCGGTAATAGGTAAAAGCTGCACATTTCACTCAGGTGTGGTAATTGGCTCCGATGGCTTTGGCTTTGTACCGAACGATGAGAATAACTACCGCAAAATGCCACAGGTAGGCAATGTGGTTATAGAAGATAATGTTGAAATAGGCTCTAATACAACCATCGACAGAGCTACTATGGGCTCTACCATCATCCGCAAAGGAGTGAAACTGGATAACCAGATACAGATAGGCCATAATGTAGAAATTGGCGAAAACACGGTAATTGCAGCCCAATCGGGTGTGGCTGGTTCTACCAAAATAGGCCGCAATTGTATGATTGGCGGACAGGTAGGCATTATAGGACATATAACCATAGGCAACGGAGTTAAAATTGCTGCCCAATCGGGTATAGGAGCCGATATAGCAGATGGAGCCACCATACAGGGTTCGCCGGCTATGAACCACATGGATTACAAGAAATCTTATGTCATGTTCAGGAAGCTTCCGGAGCTTGCTGATAAAATAAAAGATTTGGAAGCAAAAAACTCCAAATAATTCCATAAAAAAAGCTTATTATTGCACATTAAATAGAAAGCCAAGGCTTTCGTGTTTAACACCTTATATATGAGCGACAAACAACGTACAATTAAAAAGGCTGTAAGCATTAGTGGTAAAGGCTTGCATACAGGTATACTGGCAACGGTAACCTTTAAACCCGCCCCTGTAAACCACTGGTATAAATTCCAGCGTATCGACCTGCCCAACCAGCCTGTAATTGATGTAGATGTAGATAATGTAACCGACACCGAAAGAGGAACCACACTACAGCAAAATGGAGGCAAAATAGCCACCACAGAGCACCTTTTGGCTGCCCTGGTAGGATTAGAGATTGACAATGTACTTATAGAAGTAAATGGCCCTGAAGTACCAATTATGGATGGCAGTTCTATGCCCTTTGTAATGGCTTTGGAAGAAGCAGGTATTGAAGAACAGGATGCAGACCGCGTTTACTTTGAACTGAAAGACATACTTAGCTACGAAGATACAACCAAGCATATAGAGATGCTGGCAGTACCACAGGAGACCTATAGGATGACCGTAATGGTCGATTATAACTCGCCGGTATTGGGCACACAGCACGCCACCATATACTCTGCCAGTGAATTTAAAAAGGAACTTGCATCGTGCCGTACCTTTGTGTTTTTGCACGAACTGGAACTATTGCTCTCGCATAACCTTATTAAAGGTGGTGACTTAGACAACGCCATTGTACTTGTGGATAGAGAAATACCACAGGAAAAGCTCGATTACCTTGCCAAGGTGTTTAACAAGCCAAAAGTAAAGGTGGTAGAACAAGGTATACTGAACAATACCAAACTGAAATTCTTTAACGAACCTGCACGCCATAAGCTACTCGATATGGTTGGCGACTTAGCCCTTGTAGGTATGCCTATGAAGGCACATATTCTGGCAGCAAGGCCGGGCCACTCAGGCAATGTGGCTTTTGCTAAAAAGTTAAAAGAAGCCATTAAAAAAGATAAGAAAGCAGCCCCAAGGTACGACCTTACTGCTGAGCCTATACTGAACGTGAACGACATTATGAAGCTGCTGCCACACAGGCCGCCATTCCTGTTCGTTGATAAAATATTAGAGTTGAGCCAAACCCATGTGGTAGGCTTAAAGAATGTAACCATGAACGAAGATTTCTTCCGTGGCCACTTCCCGGGCAGCCCTATTATGCCGGGAGTACTACAGATTGAAGCCATGGCGCAAACAGGTGGTATACTTGCCCTTAAATCGGTACCTGACCCGGAGAACTACCTTACCTATTTTATGAAGATAGATAACGTAAGGTTCCGCACACAGGTATTGCCTGGCGATACACTTATATTCCACTTGGAACTGTTGAGCCCTGTGCGCAGAGGTATCTTCCACATGAAAGGAACTGCATACGTAGGCGATAAGATTGCTACTGAAGCTGAAATGATGGCACAGATAGTTAAAGTAAAGGACAGCAACGGCACAGCCGATAACAAAACGGAACACGTAGAGAAAGTAAAACAATTAATAAAGTAACGAATATGATATCGCCACTGGCATTTGTAAACAAAGGGGCTAAGATTGCGGAAAGCGCGACTGTAGAGCCTTTTGCAGTAATAGATGATAATGTTGTTATTGGTGAAGGAACAATAGTAGAATCACATGCAGTAATTAAGTCGGGAGCACGTATCGGTAAAAACTGCCGCATATTCCCCGGCGCTATTATAGCTACTGTTCCGCAAGATCTGAAATTTAACGGAGAAGATACAACTGTAGAAATTGGCGATGGCACTGTAATTCGCGAATATGCAACCATTAACCGCGGTACCAAAGCAAGCTACAAAACTGTAATTGGCAAAAACTGCCTGGTTATGTGCTATGCGCATATAGGCCACGATTGCATCATTGGCAACAACGTTATTATATCGGGCTATTGCGGACTTGCAGGGCACGTAGAAATTGAAGACTGGGTTATATTAGAAGGATACTCTGGTGTACAACCATTTATCAAGATAGGAGCACATGCATTTTGTGCAGGCGATTCGAAGGTTCGCAAAAATGTACCTCCGTACGTTAAGTGTGCACGTGAGCCACTTTCATTTATCGGCATTAACTCTATAGGTTTAACCCGCAGAGGCTTTTCAGCAGAGGTTATCAAGCAAATTGAAGATACCTATCGCATATTGTATGTAAAAGGATCTTCTATACCTAATGCCATTAAGATGATCGAAGCTGAAATTCCGGATTCGAAGGAAAGGAAGCATATCATTGAATTCATACAGGCATCTGAGAACGGTATTATGAAAGGCCCTGTACGCAGCGTAAAAGAAAGCGTAGAGGTTAGCAAATAATATTACCAAGCCTGAATGAACATTAAGCTTAGCAACGTAGGTAAACGTTTTGAGCGCAATTGGATATTCCGGAACCTATCACTAAATTTCGTACAAGGTAGACGGTATGTAGTGCTTGGTCCAAATGGCTCAGGTAAATCTACCTTACTTAAAGTAATATCGGGTAATGTAACTGTATCAGAGGGTACGGTGGAATATTCAAACACCACCTCTCCTGTTGCGGTAGAAGATATTTTCAGCCAATTGACCATTGCTGCCCCCTACCTCGATCTGCCCGAAGAATATACGTTGCATGAAATAATCAGCTTTCACAAAACATTCAAGCCTTTTGAAAATGACCTTGCCGAAAAACAGGTAATAGATATTTTAGAATTGGCACATACAAGGGAAAAGAACTACAAACACTTTTCATCGGGCATGAAACAGCGTGTGAAACTTGGCTTGGCTATACTCAGCAAAACTCCCCTCCTGCTCCTCGATGAACCAAGTACCGCCCTCGATGCCAAATCTGTATTATGGTACCAAAACCTTATAAAAGATTATGGCGCAGGTAAAACCATTATTGTATTCTCTAATAACAAGGAAGAAGAATATGGTTTTTGCGAGGAGAAGATATTGTTGAATCCACAAGCTTAATGCAGTGCATTTTTCAATTGCCGTCTGTTTTAGCTGACGGTAACGAAACAATACAAAATTGGCTTTAGCCTAAATTATTTACCGCTGTTATTTTGTATGATCCCTCACTCCGTTTGGGATGACAATTTTCACAAGGTTTTTTTAGGTAGGGAGTGGCGCGGGCTGGCGGTGAGGAATCTCATCAACTTGCATACCAAAAGTATTGTAAAACAGAAGCCCGAAGGGCTTCAACATGAGTAACCATCGGTGCAACCGGTGGTATATAGGCGTATATTCATCACAACCCCGAATGGGGTTGAACAAAAAAATAGTTCATTCAATATTCAACCCCTGCGGGGTTGTGTTGTGTGTGTTGTGGTTATACCCCCGATTTCATCGGGGGCTACTAAGATTAAACCCCTTCGGGGTTTTACCATTTCCGTCTCCAGGCAGCAGCAATTACATTTACACCACCAGTTATAAAACATAATAAAAAGAATAAAGGACCAATACCACATGGCCCTATCATATGTTCAACCTCCACTGCTGCTGCAACAAATATAAAGCTGGCTACAAAATAAACCACTATCATAACAACCATATTCAACCCTGATTTAGCTTGCTGAATCCAATAGTGAAAGAAACCTGAGATTAACAAATAAAGAAAGTAAGCTAACAACATTGCTATGCCTCGGCTCTAACATACGAAACCGCAACCGGGTCTTTTCCTATATACTCCCCTTTGCGGGTGTAAGGATAAAGTTCATCGTAGCGCTTTATGGTACTGATGTTCATACGGCGGTTAATGTGTGTGCGGTTCAATTCGCTTGGCGATGAAATGCCCAATGCACCAATCAACTCTACAAAACTATTTAGCGTAGCATGATGGAAGTTTGCAATACGGTTCGACTTGCTTTCCACATCTAATCCTTTCATCAAGGTTTCATCTTGTGTGGCAACACCTGTAGGGCAGGTGTTATTATTACACTGCAATGCCTGTATACAACCCACAGCCAGCATCATAGCACGGGCGCTGTTGCACATATCGGCACCCAGGGCAAGTGTACGTGCAATATGGAAGCCATTTACAATTTTACCAGAGCCTATCAGCTTTATATCTTTCTTCAGGTCGTAGCCAACCAATGTATTATAAGCAAACGATAAACCATCACGCAATGGCCTGCCGATGTAATTCGAGAACTCAACAGGAGCAGCACCAGTTCCGCCCTCTCCCCCATCAATGGTAATAAAATCGGGCTTAATTCCGGTAGCAATCATGGCTTTGCATATATCTACAAACTCACTCTCTTTACCAATACATATTTTAAAACCAACAGGCTTTCCACCTGATGCATCTCTCATCCTTTTTAATAACTGCAATAACTCGGTAGGGTTACTGAATGCTGTATGTGCCGGTGGCGACTGTACCTCGGTATAAGGCTCTACGCCCCTTATCTCAGCAATTTCAGGTGTGTTTTTTGATGCTGGCAAAATACCACCATGGCCTGGCTTAGCACCTTGCGATATTTTCAGCTCTATCATCTTCACACTTTCCAATGTTGCACGTTTCGCGAATTCTGTTTCCGAAAATGTTCCGTCTTTGTTACGAGCACCAAAATAACCGGTACCAATTTGCCATATAACATCGCCGCCATATTTTAAGTGATATTGGCTCAATCCGCCCTCTCCTGTATTCTGCGCGAAGTTGTCCATTTTAGCGCCTTTGTTTATAGCCATAACCGCATTGCGGCTAAGCGAACCATAGCTCATAGCCGAAGAGTTGAGTATGCTTGCTGAATAAGGTTTTTTACAATCGGGCCCGCCAACCATAACACGCGGGTGCGGCCCGCTATGGTCTATTTTATGGGCATACATCGAATGGTCCATCCACTCATAACCGGTTTGATACACATCTAATTGTGTGCCAAAAGGGGCAGTGTCGGTTACCTTTTTAGCACGCTGATAAACCATAGAACGAAGAATCCGGTTAAAAGGCCTGCCTGCTGTATCAGTCTCTACAAAGTATTGCATTATTTCAGGACGTATCTTTTCGAGCATAAACCTACCGTGCCCTATTACAGGGAAGTTGCGCTTAATAGCATGCTTACGTTGCAGTATGTCGGAATAACCAACATAAATAAGCGGGCCAAACAGCACCATGGTCCACCAAATACGCGGATGCCATATACCTGTTACGGCTACTAATACAATAATTGCGATAGAGATAACTATAAACGCCGGCCTTGCTTTCATGAGATGTTGTATTACGGGGTTACTATTTACTGAGCTTAACAAATATAACAGTTTAAAATTTGTCTGCAAAAAGTATTGTTTATTAGCTGCCTGTAAGTTTTTTTTATCTTTATAATCTATGAAATATCGCAACCTTCGACTGATTATTGGTTTTTCGCTTTTAGCTTTTAGCTATTCACTTTGTTCTGCTCAAAACCATGAGATAGATTCGTTGCGCCATCGCCTGCAAAAAGATGTAGACGACACCAACAAAGTGAAAGACCTGAATGCCCTTTCCTTTGCTTACTATTCCATTAACCCCGATAGCACAATATTACTTACACAGCAAGCCTCAGCCCTGGCTCAAACCATTGGCTGGAAAAAAGGCGAAGCAAACGCATACATAAATGAAGGTATTGGCTATTGCGTAAAGGGTAGTTACCCAAAAGGGCTCGAATACTTTCTTAAGGCGCTTACTATATGCCAGCAAATGGGGAACAAATACAGCTCTGCTTCAATTTACAGCAACATAGCCACTATTTACGACCAACAAGGCGATTACAAGAAAGCCCTGGAGTATAACGAAAAGGCATTGGCAGGAGCAAAAGAGATAAAGTACAGGCAACTGGAAGCCAATACTCTTGGCAATATGGGTGTAATTTACAGAGAACAAAATGATTTTGCTAAAGCGCTCGACTATTACAATCAGGCATTAAGCATTGATAAAGAGCTTGGCAATACAGATAAAATGGCAACACAATTGGGTAATATTGGAAACATATACCTGTACCAAAAAGATTACACCCAGGCGCTCAAGTACTCTATTGAGGCCTCGGCGCTTAACAGGCAAAATGGAGATAAAAGCAATTTGGGTTACCAGCTAGATAACATTGGAACCATTTACGTAGGCCAGAAGAATTACAAGCTGGCTAAAATACTTTTCGATTCAGCAATGATGCTTGCCAAAGAAGTAGGAGAAATATACCTTCAGAAAAATGTTTACAATGACATGGCCGTATTAGATAGCGCCACAGGCAATTACAAAACAGCGCTCGAAGATTACAAGCATTACATCATTTGCAAAGACAGTCTTGTAAATGAAGCCAACACAAAGAAGACAGTACAGACTGAAATGACCTTTACGTTTGAGCAAAAGCAGGCAGCCGAAAAAGCAGAACAGGATAAGAAAGATGCCCTTGCGGAAGCTGATAAACGGAAACAAAATATCATTACATGGTCGGTGTTGGGTGGTTTGTTATCGGTAATTGTGTTTGCAGGATTCATCTTTAGGTCGCTGCGCATAACCCGCAAACAAAAGAAAGATATTGAACATAAAAATTTAGTGATCGAAGAAAAGAACAAGGACATCCTTGATTCTATTACCTATGCCAAGCGCCTTCAGGATGCTATATTACCACCACTTAGCCTCATCAAACAATACCTCCCTGAATCATTTGTACTATACAAACCAAAAGATATTGTGGCAGGAGATTTTTACTGGATGGAGCAGACAGAGTCTGCACTACTTATTGCCGCCGCCGATTGTACCGGGCATGGTGTACCGGGGGCATTGGTTAGTGTAGTATGCAGCAATGCCTTAAACAGAACAGTAAAAGAATTTAAAATAACTGAACCGGGCAAAATATTAGATAAAGTAAGGGGGTTGGTATTGGAGACATTTGAGAAGAGTGAAAGCAATGTGCAGGATGGTATGGATATATCGCTGGTAGCGATAAGTCGTAAGGCTTCAGTCGATAGTGCGGAAATTCAATGGAGTGGTGCATTTAATTCGCTGTGGTATGTGCAAAATGGAGAAATGAAAGAACTACCTGCCGACAAACAACCGATAGGAAAAACTGATAAGCCCCTACCCTTTAATACACATAACTTAAAACTGGCAAAGAGCGACACCCTTTATTTATTTACCGATGGCTATGCTGACCAGTTTGGAGGGCCGAAAGGCAAGAAGTTTAAATACAAACAATTAAGTGATAAGTTAACAGTGATAAGTGATAAGCCTATGGAAGAACAAAGGCAAATACTTGATAAAACACTGGAAGACTGGAAAGGTAATTTAGAACAGGTTGATGATGTATTGATAATAGGAATAAAGGTTTAGCTCAAATCCTTTACCCTTATTTTTTTAAGGTTCGCCGACAGATATAAGGGGTTTACGTAAAATATATTTCTTTTCGGGGGTGGCTGCGTACAAAACAGTAAAAGCATCACAAACTGTTTTTAATATCCTTTAGCTATGCCACGTACAAAAAAAGCCGAGCACATAAATGCTGTAGCAATACCCGAAGTTAAAAAAGTAGAGATACGCCGTTTGGAAGTAGATGATTACTGGGGGCTATCGAACTCGATGAAGGAAGCCTATAAGAACTGGCATGGCGCCTTGTGGTCGAAAGATGACATACGCAGGCTGATTAGCTTGTTCCCCGACGGACAGATAGTAGTATTGGTAAACAATAAAGTAGTAGGTATTGCGCTTTCTATTATTGTTAATTATGATGATTTTGGCGATGACCATACCTATAAAGAAATAACGGGCAACTACACCTTTAATACCCATAACCCCGAAGGAGATGTGCTATATGGCATTGAAGTATTTATACACCCCGATTACCGTGGCCTGCGTTTGGCACGCCGGCTATATGATGCACGTAAAGAGCTTTGCGAAAAATTGAATTTAAAATCGATAGTATTTGGCGGCAGAATACCAAGTTATGCCACTTATTCGGGTACGCTTAACCCAAGGCAGTACATTGAAAAAGTGAAGATAAAAGAGATATATGACCCTGTGCTTAGCTTCCAGTTATCGAATGAGTTCCATGTTATAAAACTGCTGAACAATTACATGCCCGGCGATGAAGAATCGAAGGAACATGCCACGCTAATGGAATGGAACAATGTGCTTTACCTGCAAAAAAGCAAGTACCTTAATGGCCGCAAGAGCAATGTGCGCATAGGCCTTATACAATGGCAAATGCGTAGCTTTAAAACATTCGATATGCTATGCGAGCAAATCGAGTTTTTTATTGACTCGGTGGCAGGTTATAAATCCGATTTTATTCTTTTCCCCGAGCTGTTCAACGCTCCGCTTATGTCGGAATTCAATAATCAAACACAGGCTGAAGCCATACGAAGCCTTACTTATTATACCGAATTGCTTCGCGATAAATTCATTAACTACGCCATTACTTACAATATAAATATTATTACCGGTAGCATGCCATTGCTGCGTAAGGGCCAGTTATATAACGTAGGTTACCTGTGCCGCAGAGATGGCTCTATTGAGCGATACACCAAAATACATGTTACCCCTAACGAAGTAAATGCCTGGGGAATAGTTGGTGGCAGCAAATTGAAAGTATATGATACCGATGCCGGAAAAATAGGCATACTGGTTTGTTATGATGTAGAGTTTCCTGAGCTGGCAAGGCTATTGGCCCTGCAAGGCATGGAAATATTATTTGTGCCTTTCCTTACCGATACCCAGAATGCATTTACCCGTGTAAAATGCTGTGCTCAGTCGCGTGCTATAGAAAACGAATGCTTTGTAGCCATAGCAGGTTGTGTGGGTAATTTGCCTAAAGTGCATAATATGGATATTCAGTATGCGCAGTCGGCTGTATTTACCCCTGCCGATTTTGCCTTTCCTACCAACGCCATAAAAACAGAGGCCACACCCAACACCGAGGCGGTACTTATTGCCGACCTTGAACTTGACCTATTAAAAAAAATGCGCATGCACGGCAGCGTACACAACCTGCTCGACAGGCGTAATGATGTGTACGAACTCAGACAGCTTAAACCCAACGGCAGGCTTGACGTGTTGCGTGAGCACGCCGAAAAGGGCGGCTATGTGTTCAGTGTTATAAACCCCGAAATACTAAATGGTGATAGTATTGGCGGAATAAAAAAACAATGAACTGATTTATTTAAAGGCAACTAATAATGGATCTTTACCCTGGTTGTGCGGTATATAAAAACAAGTGGCCTACCTGGCAGCACTCGCTAAAAAATCCTCGTAATAAGTGCATTCGGTAGCAGTGCGTTCATCAATACGCTTCTTTGTATCAGGATACAATCTTTTTATAGTTGCCACAAAAGCATTCTTAAAGTCAGGCATGGTAACAGTATAATCCTTATGCTTGCAATACCAAACATACCTGTCGTAGTTTTGCCCGCATTTACCGGCCATGTAATAGCTTATTGTTGCTGAGTTAAAATCTTTACTATTTGCTGCCGCCAGTTTAAAATATTTTTTTGCTAAGGTGCAGCCATAATACATATCGTTAAAAGCCGACTGCTTAAGCGAGTTCGACCATTCTCCCAATTCGCCACCACTCCACCATGTTTTGTTCATTATCCAGTATTTGCCATAATACGTCATACTGAAATATGCGTTGCCTAATGCCCGGTAGTCGGCTGCATATTTTGCCGGATTCCTATCAGCTTCTTGTTTAAGCTCAATCATGTGCCTTACAATAGTTTTTTTGTTCCAATGGCCATTATCCTTTTTTTCGAAATTACGTGCATCGTTCAGCCTTATTTTAAACGGGTCATCATTTTCAAATAATGTATAAGGCTGCTGGTGCCAGAAGTTATCGGGTATTTGTTCAAACGCCTGCAAGGCTTGCTCAAGGCTATCGTGGTTCATATACCATGTACCTTCGTAATCGAGCACTTTATACTTATTAAAGGGGCCGCTAATAACTACGGTATCATACATATACATTACAGCCCTTCCGCTTACCAAAAACTGTTCAAAAGGAGTTTTGCCTTTCTTATCTATTAGGGCTAATATTTCTTTATAATCTTTCGGTGTTGCATGCTCATGCATGTATTGGTAAGTGTTTTCCCACATATCCTCAATATCCAGCATATCAAGCAGGCATTTGGTTCTATTCAGCAGCAACAGGCCTTTTGCAAAATATCCTTTTTCAATAAGCTTTTGCCCGACATACAAAATAGTTTTATCAGTAGCATTGGGCATATTCACATCCACATCTTCCATGTACCTTCCTTTTGCATCAAATATTTTATTCTTCTTGCTTATATCCATTATCAGTTTCTCGGTTTCTGCATTTAAACCCGGATTAGTTAGCACAGTCAACATCAGCCTGCAGGTGTTTACCTGTTTTCGCTCCTCATCATTCATAGGCAGTTTTACTGCTTCTTTCAATGTAAGTGCAGCATTGGCAGTATCGCCTTTTATTATATATAAATACGAAACCATAAGGCGCAGTAAGCCCTGATCTTTTTGACGGCCATCAGCCAATAGTTGTTTTACAAAATCATTTACCCTGTCCAGGTATTGAAGGTCATGTGGTACATTCAATAAGCCATTCTTACCTTCTTCCATTTGCTCCTTTATCCCCTTAGGTATATCCCTTCTTATTTCAGACGAGGCTGAACCAAGGCCGGTAAGCTGAGGAGTAACTATCCAGTCCTCAAGCTTATTTACTTCCCTGAGCAGTAAAAAAGTCATGTACCTGTTATTAGGGTCTAAGGCATAAATGTGTTGCAGCGCTTTGAGCGAAGGGCCCGGGTTTTGTAATTCGTACATTATATACAACACGGCTCTTTCGTGGTCGTTCTTAGCTTGTGTCAGCGGGCTCGCCAGCTTGCGGTCGAACTGCATTACACAACTGAAGCGCTTATCAATACACCTGTCAAATACTTTTGATAGTATATAACCCTCCTCAGCCGGAAACCTAATACCTGCATACTTCGTTGGCTCAACAGGCAGCATGGCATAGTAATATGCCGAGTTCTTTATCCAGCTATCTATTTTCGAAGCCATTATTTTTTTATTGTACACCTGCTGTTTGGTATCTATTGCATCATACCCGGGCCCTAAGTAATAGAGTAATCGTTCTAACTGAAAGGCAATATGCAGTTTTAAAAAATCGCTTTTCGATGCACTATATTTTGCTTCTCCCTCATTCAGTAAACGAGCCGAAGCATCCCTGTCTATACCAGACGGGCCATCGCTCCAGGGATCGGGTTGGTTAATCACTTGCTCGCACTTTTTAGCATAAACCACATACTCGTATGCTTCCTTATTATTTTTCTTTAAGTATTTAACGAATGTATTCGACAACTCAATATGATCAATGGAGTCAAAAAAAGCAAGCGGTTCAATTTTATACATCACGTCATATATATCCCTTCTTTTAATACTACCTGATGTAAACCCGGCCCATTCATCTACGTTTTTCTCATACACCGAATCGTTTATCATATTGTCAGTATAGTCGGCAAATATTTTATCGGTAGTATAAATAAAAGGCTTCACCTCTTTCAGGTTGCAAAGATCAGGGCTGAACAATGAAAACCGGTATTCTTCGGGCACGGGCCACCAGCCACAACTGGTGGTAGCCTGCTCGCTTACCAGCATAAGCACCAAACTAACGAAGGCTATTAAAAGCAGCTTCAATGGTTTCATGTGAGAATTTATTTTTCATTACTTCATCCAGTTCAAAAATGGCCACATTCAAAGTATCGGTATTAGAACATTTACGGGCAAGCTTGGCAGCATCTATAAGCATATCATCCGAAACATGCTCAATCTTTATCTGATCTCCTTTTCTTAAATATACTTTACCATACACATAATCATCTTTAACTTTATATACAGGCCATTCTTTTTCAAGAAAGGAACAGGTATCACTTGTAATGGGTTTAATGTCGCGCATCATACAACTGAATTTATTATCGTGATAAACAACGGCCCATGCAAATGCAGGTAAGGCAAAATCGAGTGGTAACGGATATTTAGCAACTCCATCCATATACTTCTCAGCTTCGTCTTTATCGAATATTGAATTATTGGTGCTGTATTCTTTTACATTACTTACATTGTATATCATTAGCATGCCTTTATCTACCGGCGGTACGCCTGTTTTGGTACGGTATTTATATTGGTACAAACGAATGGTAGCCGACAGTTTTGCATTGCCCAATTGTTTCTTTAATGTTTTCAAAAAATCAAAATACATATCCTTCGATTGCTCAGTCCAATCACAATCAATTTGCATTT
>Ga0207054_1155_pt1 | contig 19017 bp, 16 predicted proteins | sample Alteio_BWMinCont_60_FD_153288 | JGI IMG/M metagenome (GOLD analysis project Ga0207054, IMG submission 153288) | Enriched cells from forest soil in Barre Woods Harvard Forest LTER site, Petersham, Massachusetts, United States -... | ecosystem: Environmental > Terrestrial > Soil > Temperate forest >... | reverse complement strand
AAGGGGCGGTTCGGATTCGACTTCACGCATCATGCCGAGCGCATCCGCCAGCCGCTGGTGCGGCGCAACGGAAAGCTCGAGCCGGCAAGCTGGGAAGACGCGCTGGAGGAAATCGCGCGGCGTCTAAAGCAGGTGCGCGACTCGCATGGACCGGCGGCGATCGGCGTGATCGGTTCGAACCACACGACGAACGAAGAAAATTACTTGTTGGGGCGGTTCGCGCGGGTGACGCTGGGCACAAATAATCTGGATCATCACCGCACGGCGGACTATGCCGGACTTGCAGCGGCGCTCGGGCCAAATGCCAAGGGCGCGATGGCGACGATGGCGGATGTTTACAACGCGGGCGCGGTGCTGCTGATCGGCAACGATGCGACCCAACAGAACCCGCTGGTGGCATGGCAGATTCGTACCGGGGTGCGGCATCACAATGCGCGCCTTTACGCGGTCAACAGTCGCGAGAGCAAGCTTCACCGGCAAGCTTCGCACCTTGTGAAGGTGGCGGCGGGCAAAGAGCGCCAGGCGCTGCGCTGGCTCGTCACTGGTGAAGGGCAGTTCGACGAAAAAACTGTGGCCTCGCTTACTGGGATGAAGGAGGCGCTCGAAAAGGAAAGCGACCTCGTTGTTCTCTTCGGAGCCGATATTCAAGGTGGCGCGGTTCGAGATGTGGTTGCGCTTGGCTCGAAGCTTACCGGCCGAATCCGCGTGATAGCGTTGGGCGATTACGCAAATTCGCGAGGGGCTGCGGATATGGGCGTGCTGCCGGACCGGTTGCCAGGTTACGCGTCGCTTGCCGACGCCGGCGCCCGGTCGAAATTTGGAAAGCTCTGGGGCGGCGAAATTCCGGAGAAGCCCGGAATGACGGCGCGCGCGATGATGGAAGGCGCCGCAGCGGGAAAACTGAAAGCGCTGTATGTGGTGGGCGCAAATCCTGTGAGGACTTTTGGGGTTGCGAAGGCTGACCGGATTGCGGGTCTCGAACTGCTTGTAGTGCACGACATGTTCCTGACCGAGACTGCGCTTCGCGCCGATATCGTTCTACCGGCGGCGTCGACTTATGAAAAAGACGGAACGCTGACGAACACGGCCGGCGAAGTGCAGATGACGCATCGCGCGATCGATCCGCAAGGGCCGCGCAGCGATTACGATTTGCTGCGCATTCTTTCGCACCAGCTCGGTACGCTGGGCCTGGGCACTCCGATCCGCTTGCGGACACCCGAAGCGGCGCTTGAAGAAATTCGGCAGAATGTGGCGGGATACGAGTTGTCGATGGCCGGTTTGCTCGGCGGCGACGTGGAAGCTTCGTGCGCGAGCTGCAAGGCGGCGGAGCCGTCGTACGATGTGCCGGCCGGCGCAGTGTTTTCTTCACAGGATTGTCTTTTTACCAGCGGAACTCTGGGCCGTTACTGTTCCAGGCTTAATTCGACCGACGAGGCTAAGGAAACGCCGTGGAGTTCATCACCCAGCATCCAGTCCTGGTGGTATCGCTAGTTAAAATCGCCGTCCTGATGTTCGTGATGTTGACGGTGCTGGCGTACCTGAGCTGGTTTGAACGCAAGATCATCGCGCACATTCAGTCGCGCTGGGGGCCGTACTACGTTGGCGCGCACGGATTGCTGCAGCCGCTTGCGGATGGAGTGAAATTTCTTTTTAAAGAAGATCTAACGCCGCCGGCTTCGGACAAGTTTATTTTTCTGCTCGCCCCGTTTCTGGCGTTGACGCTATCGCTGACTACGCTGGCGCTGATTCCGTTTGGACCCGCGACTGTCTACATTTTGGGCCACGAGACGCGCCTGGTGGTTGCGAACGTCGATATCGGATTGCTGGCGTTATTCGCCATCACGTCGATGGGCGTTTACGGAGTAGCGCTGGCGGGATGGTCGTCAAACAGCAAGTATTCGCTGCTGGGCGGGCTGCGCAGCTCGGCGCAGATGATCAGCTACGAAGTTTCGCTGACGTTGTCGGTGATTGGCGTGGTGCTGGTGGCGAACACTTTGAATTTCAACGAGCTGGTGAATAGCCAGTCGGGTTACTACTGGCACTTTCTTCCGCGCTGGCATATCGGGCCGCAATTCGTGGGATTTTTGTGCTATTTCACATCCGCGATCGCCGAAACGAACCGCGCGCCATTCGATTTGCCGGAAGGGGAGCAGGAGCTGGTGGGCGGATTCCACACCGAGTACTCGAGTTTCAAGTTCGCGATGTTTTTTATGGCCGAGTACGCGAACATGATCACGGTTTCTTGTCTCGCGACGATTCTTTTCCTCGGCGGATGGCTGTCGCCGTTTCCGGAGCGGTGGACGGTGCTGCAATATCTGCCGGCGGTTTCCCTTTTTGCTTTGGCTGCGTATCTCGCTTATGACACCGTGAAGCACATGCGAGGACTCGCGCGAATCCAGCTGGCGATTGTGACGCTGCTCGCGATCGGCTTGGGCGCGCTATGCCTGGCCCCGGCGGTGATGCCTGTGATTCAAGGGCCGTTCTGGTTTCTTCTGAAGATCGGATTGCTGATGTTTTTCTACGTGTGGACGCGCAGCACGCTGCCGCGCATGCGCTACGACCAGTTGATGTCGTTCGGGTGGAAGCTGCTGCTGCCAGTTTCTCTGCTCAATCTGATTGTGACGAGCTTTTGGATCATTTGGCCGCTCTTGAGAGCGCGGTGATGAAAAGAATGGTCCAGGAGCTACGGATTAGGACGCGCGAGTGAGCCTTCCATTTATCTTGTTCTTCGCGTTTGCGGTGATTGCCGTGGCGGGCGCGCTACTGCTGATTCTGGCGCGCGAACCGATTCACAGCGCGCTCTCGCTTGTTCTCGTAATGATCTCGCTCGCGGCGCTGTATCTGCTGCTGGGCGCGGAGTTCATCGCCGCCGTGCAAATCATCGTGTATGCGGGCGCAGTTATGGTGCTGTTTGTGTTCGTGATCATGCTACTGAACGCGGGCATGGAAGAACGGACGAATTGGAGTTCGATTGCGAAGTATGCCGGCGTGCCGCTGGGGGTTTTTTTGCTACTCGAATTGGCGCACTGGATGGCGCGCGCGGGACCTGGCGTGGGAATCGCGAACGGTGCGGCGCGCGCGGCGAATACGGCGGTTTCCACGCGCGCGCTGTCCGCGCTGCTATTTCAGAAGTATCTATTTCCGTTCGAGGCGACTTCGATTTTGATTTTGATCGCGGTACTGGGCGCGCTGGTTCTGGCGAAGAGAGACGAATGAGCGTAGTGCCAATTTCGTATTACCTCGTACTGAGCGCCGTCCTTTTTGGAATGGGCGCGGTGGCGGTGGTGTTCAAGCGGAACATCATTACGATTTTCATGGCGATTGAGCTGATGCTCAACGCAGTGAATCTTGCGTTCGTGGCGTTTGCGCGCGCTTGGAACCAGCTCGACGGGCTAGTGTTCGTGTTCTTTGTAATTGTCGTCGCGGCGGCGGAGGCGGCGGTGGGACTGGCGATTGTGATCACGATCGTGCAGAACCGGCAGACGCTGAACGTCGAACGGGTGAACCTGCTCAAGCTCTAATGTTTCTACTCGACCATCTCTGGATAATTCTCGCGTTGCCGCTTGCGGGCGCGGCGATTAATGGCTTGTTCGGCAAGCGTTGGCCGAAGTCTGCTGTGAATTCCGTGGCGGTCGGCGCGGTTTCACTTGCCTTTCTGGCCGTCGCCGAGTTGGTGCGCGAATTTGCGCAGCTTCGTCCGGAACAGATTCCCTATTTCAAGAATTATTTTCCGTGGATGACGGCGGGGCCGTTGCACGTGGATTTCGCGCTGCAAGTGGATCAGCTCTCGGTGGTGATGCTGCTGACCGTGTCGTTCGTTGGCATGCTAATCCACATTTATTCCACCGGCTACATGGCGCATGAGGGCGGCTACTACCGCTTCTTTTCGTATCTGAATTTGTTCATGTTTTTCATGCTGACGCTGGTGCTTGCCGCAAACGTAGTAGTGATGTTCGTCGGCTGGGAAGGCGTGGGACTGTGCAGCTACCTGCTAATCGGCTTCTGGTTCCTGAAGCAATCGGCAATCAACGCGGGGAAGAAAGCGTTCATCGTCACGCGGATCGGCGACTTTGGATTTACGGTCGGCATCCTGCTGCTTTTTTGGACGTTTCGATCGGTTGATTTTGGCACGATCTTCGCGAAAGCCGCGACTTGGCCTGCCGAGAGCGTGACGCAAGCTGGAACTCTAACGATCATTTGTCTACTGCTCTTCACCGGCGCAATTGGGAAATCGGCGCAGTTGCCGCTTTACGTCTGGCTGCCCGACGCGATGGAAGGACCGACGCCCGTCAGCGCGCTGATTCACGCGGCGACCATGGTTACGGCGGGCGTCTACATGGTGGCAAGGATGAACCCGCTTTTCTCGCGCGCCCCCATCGCGATGCTTGCGGTCGCAATCGTAGGCGCGCTGACGGCGTTCTATTCTGCGACGATTGGGCTCGTCCAAACCGACATTAAGAAAGTTCTCGCTTATTCGACTGTTTCGCAGCTCGGGTACATGTTCCTGGCGTGCGGCGTGGGCGCGTACGCGGCGGGCGTGTTTCACTTAATGACGCATGCATTCTTCAAGGGCCTGCTGTTCCTAGCAGCCGGAAGCGTGATTCACGCCATGGGCGGCGAGCAGGACATGCTCAAGATGGGTGGCCTTCGAAAGAAGATTCCCGTTACGTACTGGACCATGTTCATCGCCACGCTCGCCATCGCCGGCATTCCAGGTTTTGCGGGATTCTTTAGCAAGGACGAAATCTTAAACGCCGCGGGCTCCGGCCCTCATGCGAACGTGTGGTTGTGGGGATTGGGCCTGGTCGCTGCGGGGCTGACGTCGTTTTATATGTTTCGCCTGATCTTTCTTACATTTTTTGGCAAGCCGCGTTTCGACGAGCACAAAGTGCATGTCCACGAATCGCCGAGGAACATGACGATTCCGCTCATCATTCTGGCGATTCTCTCGACGGTGGGCGGTTGGTTCGCCGCGCCGCATCTGATGCGCGGCACGGACTATTTCGAGTCGTTTTTGCATCCGGTTTTCGCAACGTATGCCCCTGAGCATCCGGTTGGTCAAGAGGAATCGCTCTCGGGCGCGGCTGCGAGCGAGCTGGAGCCCAGTCCGGGAATGGAATTGTTACGCGCGGTTACGGGTCCGCCGGTAGTGGTTGGGATCCTTGGATTGCTGCTCGCGTGGTGGTTCTATATCAAGCGACCGGAAGTTCCGCAGCGCCTCGCGCAAACGCTACGCGGCCCTTATACCCTCCTGCTTAACAAATATTACGTGGACGAAACTTACCTCGCGCTGGTCGTCCGTCCGCTGCTTTGGGTTTCGACAAACGTGCTGTGGCACGCGGTGGACGAGGGGGCGATCGACGGAACGGTGAATGGCGCGGCCACGGTCGCGCGCGAAGCGGGCGGGCAGGTGCGCGAGTTGCAATCGGGCAACGCTCGAAGTTACGCCACATGGGTGGTCTTTGGCGCCGTGGGATTCACGGTTTTGATGCTCGGACTCTGGATGGTGCGTTAAGTGCAATCGCAATCTCTATTGCTGACTGTGATCACCTTCCTGCCGCTTCTGGGCGTGCCGGCGCTGCTTTTCCTGCGCTCGGAAGATCACATCTGGATTCGCCGGATAGCGCTCGCGATTTCGATCGCTGAATTTGGGATTTCGCTCTTTTTGCTGCCTGGATTCGCGGGCGCCAATCCGAACTACCAGTTCGTCGAAAATCGAGAATGGATCGGCGAGGCAATCCATTACCACGTTGGCGTAGACGGCATCAGCCTGTTTCTCGTCCTGCTGACAACGTTCCTCACCCCACTCGCGATCCTCTGCTCATGGAATTCCATTCACGAAAAAGTGAAAGGCTTTTTCATCGCGATTCTAGTGATCGAGACGGCCATGATTGGCGTCTTCGTCTCGCTCGACCTCTTTCTCTTCTTCGTTTTCTGGGAACTAACGCTGATTCCGATGTACTTCCTCATCGGCATCTGGGGACACGACCGGCGAATTTACGCGGCCGTAAAATTCATTTTGTACACGATGTTCGGCTCGATTTTGATGTTGGTCGCTATTCTGTGGCTTTATAACTTGACGAACACCTTTGACCTGCCCACCATCCAAGCGGCGCTGCAATTCAGAGTCCCGCTCCCACCGCGCACGGAGCTTCTGCTTTTCGGCGCATTCTTCTTGGCGTTTGCGATTAAGGTACCGCTCTTCCCACTGCACACCTGGCTGCCCGACGCACACACCGAAGCGCCTACGGCCGGGTCCGTGATTCTCGCGGGCGTGATGCTGAAACTCGGCACCTACGGGATGCTGCGGTTCTGCCTGCCGCTATTCCCCGACGCAGCGCACCGCGCTGCTCCTTACATCGGGGTGCTCGCAATAATCGGCATCGTGTACGGCGCGCTGGTGGCGACGGTGCAGCACGATTTGAAGCGCCTTGTGGCGTACACCTCCGTCAGCCACTTGGGATTCGTAGTGCTTGGAATCTTTGCCTTCAACACGATTTCGATCCAGGGCGCGATCTATCAGATGCTCAACCACGGTATTTCTACCGGCGGGCTTTTCCTTGCCGTTGGCATGCTCTACGATCGCCGCCATACCCACGAGATCAAAGAATTCGGCGGCCTAGCGACGCCGATGCCCATTCTCATGTCGGGGTTCTTGTTCATTTCGTTGTCATCACTCGCGCTCCCGCTGATGAATGGCTTTGTCGGCGAATTTCTGATTCTCATAGGCGTGTACCAGCAGCATGCGGCTTGGGCCTCGTGGGCCGCAAGCGGCGCTGTCCTTTCCGCGATTTACTTGTTGTGGGCTTATCAGCGCGTTGCCCTTGGTGAAGTGACGGTCGAAAAGAACCGCACTCTGCCAGACGCTTCCAATCGCGAACGGCTGATTCTCGCAACGATCGCCACTGCCATTCTCTTCATGGGCGTCGCGTCGCCGCTCTTCACGCGCCGCATGGAAAGCGCCACGGACAACTTCCTTCAGCATGCGAACCGCCCTCAGAACGCGTCGCATCCTAAACTGACGCTGCCATCGGTAAAAGCTGCCGAAGTCGCGATCGCCGGCAAAGACCGGATACAGCCGTGATTCCGATTCCCGCTGAACAACTGGCCAACATCCAACGTCTCGCGCCGGAAATTGTGTTGTGCGTTTTCGGCGTCCTGATCATGTGCACGGATCCGTTCCTGCGCGCGGCGAACCGGAAAGTCCTGGGCTGGATTGGGTTCATCGGGACGCTCGCAGCGCTGGGGTCCGTATGGTTCGCGGCGCAAAATCCCGGCCCGGCCTATTCGAATCTTATTCGAGTGGACCAGTTCAGCATCTTCGTCCACGTGGTGGTGATTGCGGCTTCGGCGCTTGCGGTCCTGGGTTCGCTGAATTATCTCAACGCCGAAGGCATACAGCGCGGCGAATATTACGCACTCGTGCTGTTTGCCACGGCGGGCATGGGAATTTTGGCAGGGGCGAACGAACTGGTCACCGCGTTCATCGGCCTCGAAATGAGTTCCATCTCCACTTACATTCTCGCCGGCTTCCGGCGCCGCGCGCTTCAGTCGAACGAAGCGTCGCTGAAGTATTTCATCCTCGGCTCTTTTGCCACCGCTTTTTTTCTCTACGGCATCGCTATGATTTACGGCGCGACCGGTACCACGCAGCTCGATCTGGTTCAACACGCACTCGAAGCGACGCCGGCCGGAGCGCTTTCGATTCTAGGCCTCGGGCTGATCTTCGTCGGGCTCGGCTTCAAGGTAGTCGCGGCACCCTTCCAAATTTATGCGCCTGATGTTTATGAAGGCGCGCCCACTCCCGTAACAGCGCTGCTGGCGTCCGCGCCCAAAGCTGCCACTTTCGCGCTGATGCTGCGCATCTTCGACACTTCGTTCGCAACCGTGGGGCACCTCTGGTTCTGGGCGATCTGGGGCTCCGCGATTCTCACGATGTCCATCGGCAATCTCGCAGCGCTTGCACAAACGAACGTCAAGCGCATGCTGGCATATTCCTCGATTGCGCATGCGGGCTACATTCTCGTCGCGTTCACGGCCTCGACTGCCGTCGGCGTCGCTGCCGTTCTCTTTTATCTCGCCGCGTATGCACTGATGAAAGTGGGCGCGTTTCTGGTGCTCACGCACCTCGGTCAGCAGGGAGAAAAACGGCTCGAGATCCAAGACTACGCAGGACTCGGCTCGAAGCAGCCGATCCTCGCCGCGTGCTTCTCGTTGTTCCTGCTTTCGCTGCTTGGGCTGCCCGCGACGGGCGGCTTCCTCGGGAAGTTCTTCGCGTTCCAGGCGGCGCTCGATTCGCGAGTCGTCTGGCTGGTCGTGATCGCTGCCATCAACAGCGTGATAGGCGCGTTCTATTATTTGCGCGTCATCGTGGCGATGTATTTCTGGGAGCCGTCGAAGGACTACACACCCACGCACGTCGCTCCGGCGCTCACCGCCGCCCTACTCATCGCCGCAGCCGGCACGCTTTACCTCGGCCTGTTGCCCTCGCGCGTCCTGATTTTCGCCAAAGCGGCCGCCGATTCCCTTTCCTTGCGCTGAACGCTCTGCCCAAGAAAAATGGCCCGGAACCGCGCTCTTCGCGGAGTTCCGGGCCACGTTTTTTTCCGATCGTTACTACCAACCGACCTTGGCGAAAACAATTGCGAGAGTAAACAGCGCAAGCGTCTCGATAAACACAAGGCCGAGAATCATGGCCGTGCGAATCGCGCCGCCTGCCGCCGGGTTGCGAGCAATGCCTTCGCAAGCCGCCGCTGCGACGCGCGCCTGTCCCAGGCCGCAAAACGCCGCTGCGATGGCCATGGAAAATCCCGCAGCAAGAACGATGGCCGTGGCGACGTGCTCAGGTGGCTTCGCGGCTTCCGCCGTGCCTTGCGCGAACGCGGGAAACGCGAACAATCCAACTACGATCAACAACAAAAGGATCCCTGCAAGCTTCTTCACTGTGTTCTCCTTTTTATAAATAAGCCGACAGGAGGTGGTTCCCGTCATCCTCTTGCAGCCGGGCTCACACTGATCAGCAAACATGCCGGATTAATGCTCGTGGGCGGTAGCCATGCCTATATAAAGTGACGGAAGAATCGTGAAAACGAACGCCTGCACGACCGCCACAAATAAGTGCAGCCCCATGAAAGCGACTGGAATCAAGGCCGGGAAGATTCCAAGAAGAACGCCGAAAATCGGATGCGCGTGACCCACACCGATGGCAGGCGACAAACACAGGCCCAGGAAAATAAGATAGATCAGCTCACTGGCGAAAATGTTCGCCCACAAACGGACGGTGAGGGACAGCAAGCGAGCCGAATGGCTAATGATCTCGACTGGAAAAATCAGAATGGCAAGCGCCGGGATAGGGCCGGCGAAATGCTTCGCGTACCCCAGCGGACCGTGGTGCCTTAACCCCACCCAGTTGTAGTAGACGAAGGTGAGAATGGCACAGGCGAGTGGAACGCTCGGATGGCCCGTTGGGGAAAGAAAGGCAGGAATCAAGCTGATAGCGTTCGCGAATAGGATAAAAATGGAAATCGAGCCGACCATCGCCAAGTGGCTCCGCCCGCCACGCTCGATATTCTCGTCGAGCAGATCGCGTATCCCAACGCCCATCGAGTTCGTAAGAAGGGCTTCCATCACCTGCTGCGTCGCGCCCGGACGATCAACCGATATTCTAGGCCGGAGCCACAGGAAGAACACCACGCTGACAAGAAGAACGGCAATCGCGGCGGCAACGAAATTGGGAATGGGATAGTCGTGGTCTTTCGGCACGATGTGCAGCGCCGACAAAAGCCCCAGCGCCAGGCCGCCAAACCACTTATTCAGCAGGACCGTGAACCAATTCAGGTGTTCGCCCATTCTCTATGCAGACCCCGAGAAAACTTGGTAAAGGCTTTCAGCCATCGCTCCGGCCCCCAACGCAAGCAGGCCAATCAGAACGGCCAAAAGCGGCACAGCGAAGTAGTGAACAGTAACATAGACAACCAGCCCTATCAACACGTACCGGCCCGCGAACTTCCAGTAAAGGACCGCAGGTACGCGCGCCCTCGGACTTCCTTCCTGAGCGGCGGCAACCGTCACGAGCGACGCGAGCGCCTGGTCGAGCCAGTGGTAATTGAGCCAGGCGAGGAGCGATCCGATCCCGATGCCGATTCCGGCGCGCGGCGATTTTGCAAACGCTACCGCGAGAGCGGCAATCGAGCCAAATGCCAGCGTGAGTCGTTCGATGCGCCGCGACATCCGGAGGGCAATGTCATTGTCCCGAGCTGCCTGATCCATTGGAATCGCCTTTGTCCAACCTCCTGAGCAGGTCACGCACGCTGACGGCAAAACCGATCGCTCCGAGGACCAACATGAGGATAGGCTTCGTGTGCAGCCAGCGATCGAGCAGAAACCCGAACAGCCCCGCGACGAGAGTTCCGCCGACCAACAGAAAAGGCAATTCCGTAGCTAGAGCGAATTGCCGCGCGAAACTGCCCGTGCTACTCCGTCGTTCGGGGGGCGGTGGAACGCGAGGTGGCGATGCCATACGGGGTCCGCAATCAGCGGCCGAAGGGAGTCAGGATCGAATAGGTGGCGAAGCGCAGGAACTGTTCGGGGAAGAGCCCTGCCGCCAGCGTTACGATCACCATTGCGGCCAGTGCGAACTTCTGCCCCCAGGAAATCACGGGCCGCACGGAATCGGTCGACTCCTTCACCCACATCGCGGCGACCAGCCGGAAGTAATAATAGACGGCGGGAAGAATGTAAGCCACGGACACGATCGCCAAAATGTAGTGCTTCGTCTCGATCAGCGCCCAGAACACGAGCAGCTTGGCGATGAATCCGGCGGTCGGCGGAACTCCCGCAAGCGATAACAGGAAAATCAGCATCAGGACGGCCGCGCCCGGATTGCGCTGAATCAGGCCGTTCAGATCGTCCACTTCGTCGCCGATCACGCCTCTGCGCCGCAACAGAATCACGATTGCAAACGCGCCCGTATTAAAAAACGCGTAGACCAGAAGATAAAACGCCATCGCTTGCAGGCCGCGTTCGTGAAGGGAGCCGTCTTTGTTCACCGACGCGACGAAACCGAGCAGGATGTATCCCACCTGCGTGATGGACGAATACGCGAGCAGGCGCTTCACGTTCGATTGGGTGATGGCGGCGAGCGTGCCGACCGTCATCGAGAGAACCGCCACCACCGCCATGATCGTGACCCAGTCGATGTTGACCGGCCAGAACACCGTGAGGAACAATCGCAGCAGGAGAGCGAAACTAGCCGTCTTCGAAGCGACACTTACGTAGGCTGAAATCGCCGTGGGCGCGCCTTCGTAGACGTCCGGCGCCCACTGATGGAATGGCACCGCCGCAATTTTAAAAAACACGCCCGCCGCAACGGTGCCGAGAGCGAGGAACGTGAGCAGATCGCCCCTCACGCCGCCGGCGTTGCGTTCCGCGATTCGCGCGGCGATTACCGTTAAATTCGTCGAGCCTGCAAGGCCGTAGAGGATCGAAAAACCGTAGGCGAGGATGCCGGAGCTGAACGCGCCGATCAGCAGGTATTTCATCGCGGCTTCGTTCGACCGGCGGTCGCGCCGCAGAAACCCGGTGAGCACGTAAAAACTCAGCGCCATGGTTTCGAGGCCGAGAAACAGGACAATTAGATCGTTTCCGCAGGCGAGAAACATCATGCCTACGGTGGCAAAAAGCATTAGTGCGTAGTATTCGCCGTGCTGTTCCTGCTCGATTTCCATATAGCGCACAGACATCAGGATCACGAGCGCGGTGGAAGCGAGGAAAACAAATCCGAAGAAAATGAAAAATGGATCGATCACGATAGACTGATCGAACCTCAGATTCGCCCGCGACGCCACGCCCCGCATCATCCACAGTGGCACCGCGCCGAACCCAACGCCGAGCATCGCCGTCATCGAGTTCCACGACTTCTGGCGATCGGTAAGCAGAAAATCCGTTACCAGAACCGCGAGGCCAAAGAACGCGAGCATCGCCGCGGGTAGAATAAAGAAAAAATCACCGCGCGATTGCTCGAATATGGCGTGCCAGTCCATCTATTTCACCTCGGCAGAGGCTGGCGTGGAAATGGAAGCCGTCGCCGGGCTCACCGCATGGATTGAAACCGCCGTGCCCTGTTGCGCGAGGTAGAAGCTGGGATTCACTCGCTCAACGATTTGCTTCACCGGCGCTTCCACTACCGCGAAGAACGGCTTCGGATAGATACCGATCCAGAACGCGAACGCAATCAGTGGGACCAGCGTCGCGTATTCGCGCCAATTCAAATCCGGCAAATGCTCGTTCGAAGGGTTTGTGACGTTGCCGAACATTACGCGCTGATACAGCCACAACAGATACGCCGCTCCCAGGACCACCCCGAACACGCCCCAAGCGGCCCACTGCCAGCGCACTTCGAACGCGGCTCGCAGAATCGTGAACTCGCCGATAAAACCGTTCAGCAGCGGCATGCCGAGAGAACTCAGCGTGACGATCAAATAGACCGCCGCAAAATTCGGCATTGGCGTCGAAAGGCCGCCAAACTCGGAAATCAAGCGCGTGTGCCGCCGCTCGTACAGCACTCCGACGATCAAGAACAAAGCGCCCGTTGAAATTCCGTGGTTGATTTGCTGGATGATGCTGCCCTGTAGCCCCAATGGCGTGAGCGCAAAAATTCCCAGCGTGCAGAACCCCATGTGGCTCACGGAGGAATACGCGATCAGCTTCTTCATGTCCTTCTGCATCATGCATACCAGCGCGCCGTAGATAATTCCAATCAGCGACAACGCGATCATGATTCCCCGGAACTGGTTCGTAGCGTCAGGAAACATCGGCAGCGAGAAGCGCAGGAATCCGTAGGTCCCCATTTTCAGGAGCACGCCCGCCAAAATAACGGATCCAGCTGTGGGCGCTTCGGTGTGCGCGTCGGGCAGCCAGGTGTGGAACGGGAACATGGGGACCTTGATCGCGAACGCGAAGAAGAAGCCCCAGAAGAGCCAGCGCTGCAGTTGTACAGCGAACAACGGGTTGGGCGATTCCAGGATGGTCTTGATGCTGAAGGTGTGCGCGTTGTAATAAATCGCCAGAATCGCAAGCAGCATCAGCACCGAGCCCGCCAGCGTATACAGGAAAAATTTGATAGCCGCGTACAGCCGACGGTCGCTGCCCCAAACGCCGATCAGAAAGTACATCGGAACGAGCATCACTTCCCAGAAAACGTAAAACAGCACGAAATCGAGCGACATAAAAACCCCAAGCATGCCGGTCTGAAGCAGAAGGAACAGTATGTAATATTCCTTCTCGCGTTTTTGAATCGCGGACCATGACGACAGAATCGAGATCGCGCCGAGAATCGTGGTCAGCATCACCATCAGGAAGCTCAAGCCGTCGATGCCGATGGTGTAGTGCGCGCCAACGGAAGGGATCCAGTTGAGGTCCTCAACGAATTGGAATTGCGGCGCACCTGGTCCCCAGTTGAAGCGCCAGAGCAGCGGCAGCGACGCGGCCAGTCCGAGGAAGGCGAAAATATTGCCCATCCAGCGGTGGAGGTCGGCTCGCTCGCGCGGGATGAAAAGCATCAGGATCCCGCCCACGATCGGCGTGAATAAGATTGTGCTTAAGATGTGGCTATCGGAGAAAAGCATCCATTTCCTCGCTTCGACTGCCTTCGAACATCGCCCACAAATCGCTTAACAAGAAGCCCGTGAATAGCTCTATCGAACGGCCTGATGCACGATGTGCCAGTAGTACGCCAAAAATCCGATCAGACCGATTACGACAAGCAGCATGTAGCTCTGCACTAGCCCGTCCTGAATCATCCGCACCGGGTAGCTGAACAGCCAAACGATTCGCGCGCCCAGCCGCACCGAACCGTCCACAATCCACGTGTCCCACCACATCGAAAGCCGTGCAACTGCGCGCGTGAGCCACCCTGCTCCATTCACGCCTGCGCCATCAATCACGTTTCGATCGAAGGCTCCGAGCGCCAGACCCAAATCCTTTGCACGATTCACGAACATGGCGTCGTAAATCTGGTCCACATAATATTTGTTGTAAACCGTGCGATAAAAACCGCCCAGGCTCGTTGCGATCTTCTTCGGTAGGTCCGTCCGCTTGATGTAGAGATACCAAGCGAACGCAATGCCCAGCACGACGAGCCCCTCCGAGAGAATCATTAGCTGAATTTCGCCCAGCCGCGAACTCGCGCCTGTTGCTGTCTCCACGCGCGCTTCGTGAGGCATGGCGATCACTGGCTCGAGGAAATGGACGAAACGGCTGTTGCCGCCCAGAATTTCAGGCCAGCTCACCCACCCGCCGATGATTGAAAGCGCGGCGAGAATCACCAGCGGAATCAGCATCGACTTTGGCGATTCGTGGATGTGATGCTCAACCTCATGATCCACCCGCGATTGCCCATGGAACGTCAGGAAAATCAGCCGAAACATGTAAAACGCGGTCATCCCCGCCGTGAAGTAGCCAATCGCCCACAGCAAAGCGTCGTGCTCGTAAGCCTTGCCAAGAATCAGATCTTTGCTCATGAAGCCCGCAAACGGAAAAATACCGGCGATGGCAAGCGTGGCGATCAGCATCGTCCAATACGTAACCGGAATTTTCTTCGAGAGCGCGCCCATCTTCTGCATGTCCTGCTCGCCGCTCATCGCGTGAATTACGCTGCCGGCCGCAAGGAACAGCAAGCCTTTGAAGAACGCATGCGTCATCAAGTGGAAGATGCCCGCTGTAAACGCGCCCACGCCGCACGCAAGGAACATGTAACCAAGCTGCGAGACCGTTGAATACGCGAGCACTTTCTTAATGTCGTTCTGCACCACGCCCATCGACGCCGCGAAAAGCGCCGTCGCGGCGCCAATCGTGGCCACCACCGCCATCGCTGTCGGCGCAAGCTGATAAATCGCGCTGGTGCGCGTGACCATATAGACGCCCGCCGTCACCATCGTCGCCGCGTGAATCAAAGCGCTAACAGGGGTCGGCCCTTCCATCGCATCGGGCAGCCAAATGTACAACGGAATCTGCGCCGACTTCCCCGTCGCTCCCACAAAGAAAAGTAGTGCAATCGCCGTAATGCGCGGATCGCCCCACGCAAAATGACCGGCCGCGAGCGCCGGCCCGATATCGTTGAACGTCACCGTGCCGAGCAGCGCCGACGTCATGAAAATTCCCAACAAAAATCCCGCATCGCCAATGCGATTCACAATGAAAGCTTTCTTCCCTGCGTCCGACGCCGACTTTTTATGGAAGTAGAAGCCAATCAGAAGATAGCTGCAGGTTCCCACGCCTTCCCAGCCCACGAACAGCACAAGCAAATTGTTCGCGAGCACCAGCATCAGCATCGAAAACATGAAAAGATTCAAGTAGCCGAAAAAGCGGTAGTAGCCGCCTTCGTGCGCCATGTAGCCTGTCGCATAAACGTGAATGAGGAATCCAACTCCCGTCACGATGAGAATCATCACCGACGACAGCGGATCGAGTTGAAATCCCCAGGGCGCAACAAAATTAGCGAGCCGGCCGCCCAACGTGTGGTAAGGAATCGCGGGAATCCAATCGAAAAGTATTTTCGAAGCAACCCGCTCGCCAACGGGCAGTCCCAGCAATTGAAAGAACGCGCCCACCGCAAACACAAACGAAAGAAACACGCTCCCCGCACAAAGCATGCTGACAACGTTATTCTTCAATCTCCGGCCAAAGAAAAACATAGCCGCCGCGGTAATCAGCGGAAACATCGGTATCAGCCAGATGCGATCGAGAAAGAATGGCAACTGAACGTTCATTAAGCGTCCTTCACCATTTCAACATGTCCATTTCGTCGGCTAGAACGGTCTCGCGATTCCGGAAGAAAGCGAGAATGATGCCCAGCCCCACGGCAGCCTCAGCAGCCGCGTCCGTAATCACAAAAATCGCGAACACTTGCCCGTCGACCGAGCCCCACATCCGCGAAAACGCCATCAGGTTGATGTTCACCGCGTTCAGAATCAGCTCGATCGACATCAGCACGATGATCACGTTCCGGCGCGTCAGCACGCCGATCACGCCGATAGTAAACAGCGCGAGGCTCAGCAGCAGATAGTAGTCCGGCGCAATCATCGTAATCGGTGCCCCCATCAAACCCTCCGCTTCGCCATCACCACCGCCCCAATCATCGCTACCAGCAGCAATATCGACGCGATTTCAAACGGCAACATGTAGTGCTGGAACAGCGCCTGGCCGATGGCTTCCGTATTTCTCGGCGACACGTCCACCGCAGGCGCAGGCAGCCGCAGCTCGCCCCTGCCGACCCACAACGCGAACAGCACCTGCGCGCCCAACACCAGCGCTAGCACTCCCGCCACCCATTTTTGCCGGTTGAACTGCACCAGGCGCATCGAAACGTCGAGGTTCACCAGCATGATCACGAACACAAACAGCACCATGATTCCGCCAACGTACAAAATAATCTGCACCACAAAAAGAAACTCTGCCTGCAACTGCAGAAATATCCCGGCCGTCGCCAACAGCGCCCCAATCAGGAAAACCGCGCTGTGAATAATATTCCGCCGCGTCACCATCAGGATCGACGAACCGATCGCCATCACCGCGAAAAACGCGAACAGAATGTAATTCAGCGCCATCTAATCCCCGCCCGCCGCTTCTACGGCAGGTTCCTGCTTCGCGTCTCTCGACGCCAGCCACAACGCCACTCCAAGAGTAAAGATTGTCGCCAGGATCATCGTGATTCGCGGATACCACCCCCACTCTTGCGACGCAACTTTCGCCGTCGCCACCGCAATCAGGTTCACCAGCGCCAGCGGAATCAGGAACCGCCATCCCAGCCGCATCAGTTGGTCGAAGCGATACCGCGGAAACGTGAACCGAACCCACAGAAACGCGTACAAATAACCCATCACCTTCACCATAAACCAGAACCCGCCGTAAACTCCCAGCCGCACTCCCTCTGGACCGAAGAGGGCAGCCACCATCGTTCCGGCGAGGGCTATGCACAGGCCGCCCACGGTAGCCATCACGATCTTCTGAATCTTCACCGGCTGCTTCGGAGCGAGCCAGAAGCAATACAACGCGACTCCGAGAAACACCATCGCCGGAAGCCCGTCCATAATCTCCACGGACGTCCCGGGAAGATGATCAGAGAAATGAGGGAACGGCCGCAACCAGCCCCCCAGGAACAGCGTCGTCGCAATGCCCGCAACGATAATCATGTTGGCGTATTCCGCCAGAAAATAAAGCGACCACCGGAACCCGCTGTACTCCGTCATGTAACCAGCCACCAATTCCGATTCTGCTTCCGGTAAATCAAAAGGCGCCCGATTCGTCTCCGCGATCGAGCCGACAAGATAAATGAAAAAGCCGATGGGCACTGAGAAAACGAACCACTCGCCCTGGTCGTACTGCGCCTGCACGATTTCCTTCAGTGAAAGCGACCCAGCCAACAACAGCGCCGACACGAGCCCCAGCCCCGCCGCGGTCTCGTAACTCACCAGCTGCGCCGCGCTCCGCAGCGCGCCAAGCAGCGAATAGTGGCTGTTCGACGCCCATCCGCCCAGCACGATCCCATAAATTCCTAGCGAACTTACCGCCAGAATAAACAGCAGCCCAACATTCAAATCCGCAATCTGAAACGCGGGGCCAAACGGCATCGCCGAATACGCAACCAGCGCCATCGTCACGCTCACCAGCGGCGCAATCCAGAACATCAGCTTGTCGGCCTTCTCGGGAATAATATCTTCCTTCAGCAGCAGCTTCACGGCGTCGGCAATCGGCTGGAGCAATCCGTGCGGCCCCACGCGCATCGGCCCGAGACGCGCCTGCATGTCCGCCATCACTTTGCGCTCGAGCAGGACGATGTAGCCCGCCATCAGCGGCAGCACCGCGACGATCACCACGCCGTAAATCACCGGCAGCACGTAAGGCAGAATCGAAGGTGGAATGAGATGACCCATTTCTACCGGTCCACTTCTCCCAGAACAATATCAATCGTCCCGATGATCGCAACCACATCCGCCACCAGCGAGCCGCGCGCCATCTTGTCGAACGCCTGCAAATTAATAAACGACGGCGGCCGCACGCGCACGCGATACGCTTGTGTAGTTCCGTCGCTCACGATGTAATAACCAAGCTCGCCCTTCGGCGCTTCAATCGAGTGATAGACCTCGCCCGGCGGCGGCTTCAGCACCTTGCCGACTTTCGCCATGATTGGCCCCGACGGAATATTCTCAATCGCCTGCAAACAAATTCGCTGCGACTGCCGCATCTCCTGCATGCGCACAATGTAACGGTCGTAAGTGTCGCCCGTTTCACGCGTAGGAATGTCAAATTGATAGTCCGCGTACGCCGCGTAGGGCATTGCCTTCCGCAAATCCCACTTCACGCCGCTAGCCCGCAGCACAGGTCCCGTCACGCCCAATGCAATCGCGTCTGCCGCCGACAAAATACCCACGCCCTTCGTGCGCCCCACCCAGATGCGATTCTCCGTCAGTAGCGTTTCGTATTCGTCGATCCGGTGCGTGAAATCGTCGCAGAACCGCTTCACGTCCGCTTCCAGGCCGTCGTACGTCTCGTACTGCAAGCCGCCGATGCGAAACGCGTGTGTCGTTAATCGTGCGCCGCAATACTTCTCGAAAATCTTCAGAATTTCTTCGCGCTCGCGAAAACAATAAAACACCGGCGTCAGCGCGCCGATGTCCAGCGCATGCGTTCCCAGCCACAGTAAATGGCTCGCGATGCGCTGCAATTCCGTCAAGATCGTGCGGACCACCCGGGCCCGCGGCGGCGCCTCGGCGCCAAGCAGCTTTTCCACCGCCTCGCAATATCCGAGGCCGTTCGACACCGCCGCCACGTAATCCATGCGATCCACATACGGCGCGAACTGCTGATAGCTGCGATGCTCCGCGATTTTCTCGACGCCGCGATGCAGGTACCCGATGATGCACTCGGAATCCACCACCCGCTCGCCGTCGAGCTTCAGTTTCACGCGCAGCACGCCGTGCGTCGACGGGTGCTGCGGGCCCATGTTCAAAATGATTTCAT
>Ga0207054_1154_pt1 | contig 19128 bp, 22 predicted proteins | sample Alteio_BWMinCont_60_FD_153288 | JGI IMG/M metagenome (GOLD analysis project Ga0207054, IMG submission 153288) | Enriched cells from forest soil in Barre Woods Harvard Forest LTER site, Petersham, Massachusetts, United States -... | ecosystem: Environmental > Terrestrial > Soil > Temperate forest >... | reverse complement strand
GGCCCCCCTTATGAATCTCGTCCTTTAATGTTCTGCGGTTTTGTAGGAGTGGTTGCATAACCTGCTTGCTCTCTGTCCAACTGTCATTGGCCGCCACGGATCTGGGGTCCTCCGATCCGTATTTTTGCACCGTTTCTTTGTAGGACTGATGGGCAAGGGTCTTCTGTTTCCTCCCGGCTGTGATCTGATTCTCTACAGATCCCAGGTCCTCAGCGTCCCGCGCCTGCTGTTCGGTGTGACTGGCCATTTCAGCGGTGCCTTTGCGGACTTCCTCCTGCGCCAGACGTGTGTGTTCAATATCGCGGCTCCGGTCGGCCTGCATCTGCTCCAGTTTTTTCTCATGTCTTAACAGATACGCCGACTCTTTAGGATGATCCTCTCCAGACGCAACCGGCAGGTCTGCCCGAACCGACGATGCCATCACCAAATTTATCGCAATAATTAAGAGCGTCGCTAATTTTAGGCGGACCCCTACGGCCTGGTCTGCGACATCAGATCCTTTGGGTTTTAATTCAGGTTTGCGCAAATAGCGGTTACGGTATATCTCTAAAAGGACCGGGGCGATTCCAACAAGAATGGGACCGATAATAATTCCCTTGATTCCCCATACGGCCACACCGCCCAACAGCGCTAAAAACAAAACAAATAACGGTAATTCGACTCGCTTGCCAATAAGATATGGCCGCACCACTAAATCAATGAGACCCACAATAATGACGGCTCCCCAAACCATGACAAAAGCACTTCGCCAGTACAATCCCTTGGCCGCAAGAAAAATCGCCACCGGAATCCATATCCCAACGGTCCCCACACCAGGCACAAGACCCAAAAACGCGGTGACCGCACCGAGAAGGACGGCCCCCTCCATGCCGACCGCCAAATAACCGAGTGTTGCGGTCACCCCTTGAATTAAACTGGTGAGGAGCCAGCCGCGCGAAACACCGATGACGGTGTCATGAATCTTCGCCATCAGATGCTCTTTGTCCGATCGGTTCAAAGGAATCAGATCATGGACATAGCCAAACCATTTGTCGCCATCTCGAAAAAGAAAAAACAACGCACATAGCATGATCGCAAGATCAAACGTGTAATATACCGCACGTTCAGCCGCATGCCGCCCCCAAACGGAAATGGCTTCCAAGCCTTTGCCCACGCGTTCAATGATATTCTCCTGGAATTGTAAGGGTGTTATGCCCCCCACGGTGCCCAAGACCCTTTGCAAATGGCCCGTCCAGGGGATAGCGACGGTCACGTCACCCCGTTTCCATTGCTCCAGCGTCACGCTCCATTGTTTTATAGTCAACACGAAGTAAGACGATTCCTGAACGACCGCCCAGGTCAATAGAATCAAGGGCGTCACAAATACAATCAGAACAAGAATGTCTGCAACGAAAGCGACAGAGGTCCGGTGGGTATGTGGGAACCATCGACGGAGCGTGCGGTACATAGGATAAAACATGATGCCGCAGACAAGCGATGCTAAAAGCGCTCCCGAATATGGAGACAGCAATTGAGACACTCCACAGATCACGACAAAGAGGAATGAAAGCAAAAAAAGATCATAGATTCTATTTCGTATCATCCGAGATTGCCTATGATTTCGATACCGCTACAACATCGACGTCCTGCAAAGACTCCTCGACGGCGGGGGGAGTGTTTGCTGTTACCGTTGATGACCGCGATTGCTGTTTCCGCCCACAATGCCCAAGCTCACGGGATCTTTTAACAAGTCGGAAATCACCCGGCTATATTCCGAATAAGCGGCATTTCCATCGTAATACTCATTCTCCACTTTTGCCATTTCGCGATTATTCTCATGCCTTCGTTGTTCTTTGTATCGGGCATCCCACCGTTGACGTTGCTGATTCATAATTGATACCTCCCTCATATGACTATGGTATGTGGAGGGAAGGAATCTGCCAATCAGGTCGAAGGGCTATATTTCTCGTCATCAAAACAACGCATGCGGTCGTAGGTTAAAAGCCTATAGGAGCAACTTGGTCGGGGATGTATACTGTGGATAAGAATGAGAACTCAATGGATCACAAAGGCTCTCGCGTTTGCGACCCTGCTCAGCCTGATCATGCCGGTCGGAGGATGGGCAACCGACGACAGCACGGCAACACCGGCCGCCAGCCAAAAATCTTACAAGCATCATCACCGTAAAAAGAATAAGTCCAGCGATGGCGTCACCCACACCACTGCCGCGGCCCCCGCGGCCGCCAACGGGTCCAGTACCGAAAAAGGGGACCTGAATTCGGCGGTGAGCGGCATGAGCGATAGCCTTGGTCCCAACAATCCCGCGACGCCCAACATGGGTTCCCCCGACCATGTTCCGGGGACAACGGGCACCAGCGGGCAATAATCCCGCAAACTCTTCCCGAAGCGCCGGTGGCTCAGCAACCCTGAGATAGGGCGTCAAAAGGATAAAGAAGCAACCGACTCTCCTTGCTTCGCCACCTGGACCATCCCTGAACACAAGGTACTCCCTGCAGATTCATGTGAGGAATGCAGGCTCTTGCGGGATCATTGGTCGCATAACACTCGTTCTCGAGACAGACGACATGAATCCAGTCTCCATGTCGGGCTTTATCTTCGGCGGGAATGAGGCCTTCCCCATCCTCGTAACTCGCGCAAACCGTCGATTCTTCAGAGTTATCTTGTGGTGTTGCCCCCACAGGAATGGCTCGAACGGGATCGGTAATCTCATGAGCCGTCTGATAAGAATCCAGCGACTGCAGCCAATCGAACAGGCGATGAAGAGAGAATCCGAGACCGTTCGCATGCGGGTCTTTGACCCACGTCATCGCCCCTGATTGCGGACTCTTGACAATCTGATACCAATCTCCCTGATGCGTTTTCAGCAGGAAATAATAGACCGCCTGGTCGCCGCGGGATTCCACCCCCAGCATCGTCACTCCGCAGTCCAATGTAAAAGGTACCGGGGGGCTTGAATCGAGGCCGCAGGAATATGGAAGGCGATCCGTATTCGGTTGGGGATACTGAATCAGTTCGGCGTCGGCTTCGCCATGGGCCAGTGATTTCAAGTCGGCCATAACCATGAGGATCTCCGCGTCCGGAGAGACCGGAATGCCTTCGAAGAAGCTGTTGTTTACCGCAAACGTGACATCCTCATCGGTTTCCGCTCGGCAGGGAAGAATAAGAAAGGCGGACACGACGAGCACGAGGCACTTTCGCATTCTCCAAGAATAGCCTATTGGGCAGTGAACGTTCCAGCTTTTGACGGAGGTTTTGGCTTTTCATTTCCATCTTGATGCGGTTTAATACCTTACTCTAATGACCCTCATGGATCGGCTGAATCGATGGAAGGATCAAGCGAAAATCACCCCGGAGCGGCAACCCCTAAACCGGACTTTGGAGACGGACGATCTGGTGGCGGCGCTTCTTCATCTTTCTAATTAACTGCGATGAAAGCGCTGGTGCTTCGAAACTATGACCGGCAGCCTGACTCGATCCTTCTCACCGAAAAACCGATTCCACCCTTAAAGCACGGCGAAGTCCTTGTTCACATCGCCGCCGCATCGATCAATCCATCGGACCTTATTTTTCTCCGGGGTCAGTACGGGATCGTAAAGCCGCTGCCGGTGGTGCCGGGGTTTGAAGGAAGCGGCCGGGTCGTGGCCGCGGGCGGAGGTGTTTTCGCCAAAATGCTCTTGGGCAAGCGCGTGGCCTGCCACTCGCCCGAGGACGGCGATGGGACCTGGGCCGAATATATGGTGTGCCAGGCGGATGGCTGTATCCCACTCTTTAAACAAACCACCGATGAACAGGGAGCGGCTTTGATCGTCAACCCGATGACGGCTTGGGCGCTTGTGGATCTGGCGCAAAAGGGCGGGCATCAGTCCTACTTGCAAACCGCGGCCGCCGGAGCGCTGGGGTTCATGATCGCTCGGCTCGGCTGGCGGCGCGGGATGATGGGCCTTCACATCGTGCGCCGCCCGGAACAAGTCGGCATGATGAAAACCCAAGGGCTAGAACACGTCTTGGACTCCAGTGAGCCCCAGTTCGAGCAGCGCCTGAAGGAAGCCTGTCAAAAATTCCACATCACAATCGCTTTCGATGCCGTCGGGGGCGCGCTCACGGCGCAACTTGCCGCCGCCATGCCGCGTGGATCTCACATCGTGGTTTACGGGGCCCTTTCCGGTGAGAACTGCCAAGTGAGTCCCGGTGATTTGCTTTTCAGGGATCAAAAGCTCGAGGGGTTCTGGCTCACGGAGTGGATTAAAAAGAAGACGTTTATACAAAAGCTGATCTTTGCTTTTCAGGTCCAGCGGCGTCTGTCGGATGATCTCCAAACTCACGTTCAGTCCCGTTTTCCTCTGGAGCAATTCCGTGAGGCGATCGAGCTGTATAAGAAAAAACGCTCGGATGGCAAAGTCCTGCTGATTCCCTAGAAGGGCGCGCGGCGGATACCGATCATCGGCCATCAACGACACCCTGTCGTAAGCGATATAAAATCCAGAGCCCGCAGCCCCAGAACCCGATCCAGCCCAAGAAGCTGACAAAACCGGCGATCCGCGTGTCGTAAGGAAGGACACCCCAGCGCGTAAAGATCTCCGTCCAGTCGTGTTCCCCACCTCCCACAAGCGGCAGCACTTGAGCGCGGGCATCGCCCATGTAGCGGCTGATGTTCAAAAAATTCTCGAACAGCCAAGCGAGGCATAGGGCGAAGGCGGCCGGTTTTTTCTGCCTCCAAAATTGCACGGACGTGACCGCGGGAAACACCAATTGGCCCCAGGTGCCTCCATACAGCTGCGCGGTCGGGCCCAGGAGGCCGAAAAGAGGATGCCCGGCCTCATGGAAAACCAGATTCGCGTCATCCAGGATGCGGACCCACCCGTCCGCACTGGACCCCCGCAGCCACGCGATGAAAACGAGCGCGCCGTCGACTAACCCGGCGTGTAACGGTGTGACGGGCTCCCAGTCATTCACGGCGATCGGACGGTGCCGCCGATGACGATGGCCGCGCTGATGAGGACCAGGTTCTTGATGATGTATTGGCCTTCGAGGGTCGGCGCATACGGGATTCGCAAAAACACGTCATGCGGGAAGAAGAAGAGCGGGAGGAGCGTGCCGGTCATCTGAATGAAAAGCAGCAAGAGCACGATTCTTTGGAGTCTGCCGGAAAGAAGCCCCAGCCCGATCAGACATTCCCAGGCGGCCAGAACAGGCACGCTCACCGGTGGCGGCACCTTGCCGAGCGTCAGGACCGAGATGGTTCGAGCGGCGAGTCCCTGGGCCGGACTCAGGCCGTTGAAGAATTTAAGAACGCCGAACCAGAAAAAAACAATCCCCAGGCTCCATCGCAGAAGCGTGAGCCCGTGCCGCGCCATCCATCCCGCGATGATGGGATCCACCCGATCAAACAGACTCCGCAGGCGGTTCAAGGGTGACTCCTTTAGGGCGTCTGTGGCGTCCGGCGTAAGTAGCGCTCGCGGTAGATCTCAAGGAGCACAGGGGCGATCGCCACCAGCAGAGGACCGATAATCACCCCTTTGGCGCCCCATACGGAGATACCGCCCAACAGGGCAAAAAACAAAGCGAAAAGCGGCAATTCGACGCGCTTGCCGATGAGATACGGCCGTATTACGGAATCCACCAGTCCCACGATAATGAAGGCTCCGCAGCACAGGACGACTACGCCCTTCAAGTACATTCCCTGGGCCAAAAGATAGATCCCCGCCGGTACCCAGATCACGATGGTCCCCACGCCCGGGACAAGGCCGAAGAGCGCGGTGAGGGCTCCCCAGAGAACCGCCCTCTCCAGGCCGACCGCCAAATAGGCGAGCGTCGCCGTCACGCCTTGAATTAAACTGGTGAGAAGCCACCCGCGTGAAACCCCGATGACCGTATCACGGATTCTGGCGATCAGCTGCTCTTTTTCCGACCGGTTCATGGGAATCAGATCATGGACGTAACCGAACCATTTCTCACCATCCCGAAAAAGAAAAAACAGCGTGAAAAGCATCGCCACCAAACCGAATATGAAAAACAGGGTCCGTTGAGCCGCATACGTCCCCCAATCCGAAATGGCGCCCAACGTAATGCTCACGCGTTCCACGACATTCTCTTGGAATTGGAGGGGGGTCATGCCGACCACTTTGCCCAGAAGTCTTTGCAATTGGCCCATCCAGGGCAAAGAAGCGGTGACCTCGCCCCGCTGCCATTGACCGAGAGTGATGAGCCATTGCTTCATGGCGGGCCCGAGCGTCGAGGATTCCTGAACGATCGCCCAGGTCAATAGGATCATGGGCGTCACAAATATAATCAACACCAGAAAAGCGGCTACCAGAGCCATGGACGTCGGCCGGCGGTGCGGGAACCACCGGCGAAGCGTTCCGTACAGGGGATAGAACATGATGGCGCACACCAGCGCCGCCAGGAGCGCCCCGGCGAAAGGCGCCAACAGTTCCGCGATCCCAACCAGGACCACGAGAAGCAGCACCAGGAAAAAGAGATCGTAGACTCTATTCCGGATCATCTGATGGGAATATTATCTTTTTTATAGGTGGGACGGGCGTTTTGGATCGGCTAGTGAATAGCGATCAACGCCGCACCCCCGGCGCCAAGGGCGCCGTAGATCGCAAGCGCATAGCCCATATACTGCGTCCAGCCGTTTTGCGCGATCGATTGAAAGGTGACCCCGCTAGGATAGCGGCCAAGATTTTCATGCCAATATTATAAGGATATCAGCCGAAATAGTACCTAGTCACAAAGGCTAATTCTTGAGCGCCAAAAGTACTACGAATTGTATGGGCCCTAGGCTGGAAACATTCTTTTACCCTTCGACGTCTAAGCCGATGTGAAATATAATTCGGTTGTGATCTCCCCAGCTGCCGCACGCGTCACCTGCTTCCTCGGCTTCCTCCTTGCCAGCACGCCCCTTTGGAGTCTCCCGGCCGATGAAGCGCGCTACCTGTTGAACCGGACCGGGTTCGGCGCCAGTCCTTCTGAGATCAAAGGCCTGGAGAACAAAAGCTATGAGCAGGCGGTGCATGAGATCGTCCATGGCTCGCAATCGCAGCCCCATACGGACCCTCCTTCCTGGGTCTACCAGCTCCCCTTTCCCGACACGAAACCCAAAGATATGACGCCGGAGGCCCGCATGGCCTTTGAAAAACAGAAACAGGAAGAGCGTATGGGCCTCAAAGCGTGGTGGTATCAGGAAATGATCTCGACCCCTTCCCCCTTTACGGAACGCATGACACTTTTCTGGCACAATCACTTCACCTCCTCTCTCGAAAAAGTGAATGCGCCGGTCTTGATGTATCGGCAGAACCTCATCCTGCGACAGAACGCCCTGGGGAATTTCCGCAAGCTGCTCACCGAAATGTCCCGAGACCCCGCCATGATTATTTACCTCGACACCCAAAGCAACCATCGCGGCCACCCCAACGAGAATTTTGCGCGTGAACTTCTGGAGCTTTTTACCTTGGGCGAAGGGCATTACACGGAAACCGATATCAAAGAAGCGGCCCGGGCGATGACGGGATGGGGTGTCGATTACCATTACGGGATCTTTACCTACCACATCGGTCAGCATGATAACGGGGAGAAGACCTTTATGGGCCAAAAAGGGCCCTGGTACGGGGAGGATATCCTGCGCATTGTGCTCACCCAACCGCGTGTGTCGGAATATATCGTCGAGAAACTCTGGCGTGAATTTATTTCCGAAACGCCGGATCCGCACGAAGTCCAGCGTCTGGCGGCCCTCTTTCGGCAGAACGATTACGAGATCAAGCCGCTCCTGGAAGCCTTGTTCCTCTCGCCCGCGTTCCGTGACCCCAAAAACCGCGGCGTGTTGACGAAGTCTCCCGTGGATTTAATGGTCGGGACTCTTCGAACGTTTAACACGCCGATCGATGACACACGCGCATTGGTCGCCGCCGGCCGGGGGATGGGCCAGGACATCCTGGATCCTCCGAACGTCAAAGGCTGGGCCGGCGGGCAACGCTGGATCAGCACCAGCACCCTGCTCTTCAGGAGACAGTTCCTCCTGCGGCTCTTGCGCGGAAAAGAAATGGAAACCCGGCCCGCACCCCCCTCCATGGCCAAGGCGACCATGCAAGAGAAGCCCGCCGACGTGCCGGGGATGGATCTCAATGAATGGATGGGAAAGGCCCACATTCAGAATGACCAGGACTTAAATAAGCTGATCGCGATCCTGCTGCCGATTCCGCCGGTGACACCATTGGCGGAACACAGTGACGAGGCGCATCATGAACATGTCGGACCGGAAGGTTCGGTCGTGGCCGAGATTCGCGCGTTGGTTTTAGATCCGGCGTATCAACTGGAATAAAGGAAAGGATGATCTATGGATCTTGAACGGAAAATCAACCGGCGGGAATTTCTCAAGATGGCGGCCATGGCCTGGTTTTCGATGATGGTGCCTATCCGTCTCTTCCGGCGCATCGCCGAGGCGGCGGAAGGCGTGCCGGCTGTCGCAGGCCAATGGGACCGGATTCTCGTCCTTCTGGAACTGAACGGCGGCAACGACGGGTTAAATACCGTTATTCCCTATACCGACCCGCGCTACTACGACGTCCGTCACCGGGTCGCCGTCCCGCGCGACAAAATCGTTCAATTGACCGATACTCTGGGGTTTCATCCCTCCCTCCAACCGCTCTTACCGATGTGGAAAGAGGATAAACTGGCGATTGTGCAGGGCGTGGGCTACCCCAAGCCCAACCGGTCGCATTTCCGTTCGATCGCCATCTGGGAGACCGCTTCCGATAGCGACCAATATCTCGATGAAGGCTGGGTGGCTAGGCTCTTTACGGAAGGCGCACCGCCGAAGTCGTTGACGGCAGACGGTATTGTGATTGGAAACGGCCAGGCGGGACCTTTGACGGGCGCCACCATGCGGGTCGTCAATATGGAGCGGCCCGAGCAATTCTTAAATCAAGCCAAATCGTTGAATAGCCCCGTGCGCCAAAAGTCACAGAACCCCGCCCTCGAACATATCCTCACTATCGAACGCGAGATTCAGGAGGCCGCCGCATCCCTGGGAGAACGTTTGCGCACGGGGCCGCAACTTAAAACCCCATTTCCCAAATCCCGTATTGCCAACCATCTGAATGTGGCCGCTCAGCTGATTGCCAGTCGCGTCTCCATTCCGGTCATCAAGCTCTCTCACGGAAGCTTCGATACGCACAGTGGCCAGGCCGATCGCCATGTCCGTTTGCTCAAGGAGCTGGGAGAAGGCTTGGTCGCCTTTCAGTCCGCCATGCAGGAAGTGGGACTGTGGGATAAGGTGTTGGTCATGACCTATTCGGAGTTCGGGCGGCGCGTCCAGGATAATGACAGCTCCGGCACCGATCACGGAACGGCCGCGCCGCACTTTTTGATGGGCGGCAAAGTCAAAGGCGGCCTTTATGGAAAGCAGCCATCGTTAACGGATTTAGATGATGGCGATTTGCGCTACCATGTGGATTATCGTGTGCTCTACGAGACCGTCGCGCATCACTGGTGGGGCATCCGTCGCGACTTCCTCCCCAAACGGGCTTATCAACCTCTGCCCTGTATTGCCTGATCTGGCGTTTATTTCTCCCAAATCTTCGGTGTAACTCGCGAGCGCCTCCGCCCGGAGAGCAATTTCCTAAAAGTAACTCAGGATATTATAAAGGGAGACATTGTTTCGCTGCGGAATGACCAGTGGCGCGCCTGGAAACTTAAAGAGCGCGTGGATGGCGAGGCTCACAAAAGGTCCGCTCGATCCATTGAGGACCACTCCATTATCGTGAAAATCGAATTGACGCGCAATCATATAGCCCGTCATGAAGTTAATTTCAATGAGCGGGCGCACATTCCAGGAAAATCCCGGCCCGACGCGGGCCTCCTGATAGTCCACGAGCGCGTTGTTCAACCCGGGCTGATGGGTGGAATCGCCAAAATGCGGCCCGACGCGGTAGCTCTCTCCTCGAAAATCGCCCCCCAAGGTCAAGGTTACGTTTGGACGCGCATAATATTCGATGTCCGGCGTCGGCATATAGACCTTCACTCTCCAACGATCGTTGATTTGCCAGCGGAATCCCGGCGCCCCCAAAAAGCGGGTGGAGCGCCAGCTGTTATAGTTGAAGCCCAATACCCACTGAAAAGAATCGCTCACCACGCGGGTGTAGCCGACATCGATGGGCGCATTGAGCGCCTTCCAACCGCTGCCTTCAAAATCGGTATAAAATCCCGGCCGCCCTTCGATGTGCAGCAGGTCCTTTTCCGACCAGTGGGTGTCGAGGGCGATGTCCCCATACAACGAGTCGAGTCGCTGGGGGACCAGAACGCCTGAAGGGACGCCAAACCCCTGGTGCTGGTATTCCATCCCCCCTTGCGCCAGAAAGACGAGCAGCGTATGACGCATAAGGTTCTCACGCACATCGACGTACTGTTCGTCGACCGGTCCGTTCCGACCCAGGCCAAGATTTTGACTGGCGCGCCCCACATAATCGTACTGAACATTCGTTTCGTAAGCCCCGAGTGTTCCCGTCCACTTTTTTTCCTGGAACGAGGGGGCCACTTTCATGGTTTCTTTCTGGAAGGGCGTTTGAGGTTTGGACGTCGTAAAGCCACCGGTCGGAGCGGTGGAACTGCTGGCCACGGGTGGGGGGTTCTCGGCATGAACACCACAAACCCCGCATGTGACGAGGAGAAGGCCAAGCGCGGGGATCCGTCTAATCACCGACGATGAGGGCAACCCGGCCAGCAACAAGGCCTGCGCTTTCCTGCTTTGAGGTCCGCGCGCACCCTTTCGATATGCTGCATTCGGGTTTCCGGTTTTTTGACGGAGATCGTCCAACAGATCCATTCGTTGCGCGCAAGCGGAGTAATATCCTCCCACTTGGCGCGTGCAAGGAGGTCAGCAACAAGAGCTTTTCGTAAATCCACTGGAATTTTGTGGACTGGTCCGGCGGCCGCTTTGGTCCCGCGTTTCATTTCTTATAAGCGTAGCGTTTTGGGCGGGATTATTCCAGAAAAGTCTGGTTCGAACCAGACTTTATGCCCCTCCCGGCCAAAATCTCGAACGTTGCATTCCTTTTTGCCCAGGGCAAACGGGGCGCTAGGTTGCGCCTTTTGCGATGGGCAAATTGTCACGGGAAGCCCAAATTTCACAGTCCGTTTACCTTCCCGCCATAGAGCTGTAACATGGGTCCGCTAAGCTTACGCCATAGGGACGATGATGAACCATTCACATTTATTAACCGAGCAACTTCAGTGGGGAGTATCCTCCGTTCTGGTCGTCGATGACGACCCCGATATCATCAGCGGGATGAAGGACATCCTCGAAGACAGCGGCTACACCGTAGCGACCGCCGCCTGCGCCGCCGAGGCGCGGGAACTGCTGCACCAAAACGCCTTCAACGTCATGGTGTCTGACTATAGCCTGCCGGACGATAACGGCATACGACTCTCCCGTGACGCGAAAAACCTCCAGCCGTCTCTGGGATTAATTCTCATGACGGGCCACGATCCGAGCCAGATACTCGAAAAACTCGATGCCTCGGTCATTAAATTAATGCGGAAACCGGTAGAGGTTTCGGTGCTCCTGGGCGCCGTGGAGACCGCCATCCAGCATCAATGTGAGATCTTGAAAATTACCCGGAAAAAACCAGCGCCCGCACAGGTCGCTGCGAGCGCCCCGTACGGGCAGCCCCTACCCCCGACGGATTTCGGGGCGCCCGCCATGGTCGAGGAAATGAAGCCTGAAACCGCACCAGAAACTCTACCGGACTTTCCGATGGCAAAAAGAGCATGGACAACCCCCCTGGCCTGGGCCGCGACAGCGCTGATCGGGTTTGGGATCGGATGGTGGTCCCGTACCGCCGTCCTTTCACGGCCAGGAAACACCCCGGTGAATTCCAAAATCCAACCCGGTCCCGCGATGGTTCGGTTACCGGCCCGCAAGGTCACAATAGCCGACGCAAAAATCGTGTCTCCCGCGCGGGCCCCTAGACACCTCCAATCCACGCTGGCTGATGCGGACCCTGCGGTCAGGATCAAAGCCGCCAAAACGCTCCTCAAGTCGAACCCGCACCATGACATGGCCTTGAAAACATTATTAGCGATTCTTAGGGATCCTCTTTCCAGGCACCATCTGGCCGCCATCGAATCACTCAGCACGACCGGCGCCTCTAGTCCGGAAGTCGTTTCCACCCTCGCCAGAGCGCTCGGCGATGTCGATCCGTCCGTCGCCTGCGCCGCGGCGACCACGCTTGGGCGCTTCGGAAAGTCGGCGCTACCCGCCGTCGATGACTTGGTCGAGGCGCTGAATTATATGGATGGTTCGTCCCCATCGGTCACGCGCGCCGCGAAAGAAACGCTCATCGGACTCGGAGAAGCGGCTGTTCCGGCGTTAAACAGAAAGCAGGATGACGTAAAGATCGGCCCACTGGCTCTGGAGGTACTGGCCCGTATTCAGCCCCCCGCACCTGGGCCCACGTCGACCACTTTGTCTCAAAACAAATCTCCTTCAGCCGATACGGACACAGACCTTGAGGACCTGCCGGATGTCGATAATGTTCAAACCGCCGCCAAACCCGCGAACGACCTCGCCACCGACCGTTAATCAATCATTTAGAGATTTCGTTAACGATAGACGCCAGTTTTTGAGCTTCCCTCATGGCGCACCCATTTGGCTTTCAGGAGCGGTTTCAGGATGTGGTGCGCTCCTGCCCGAGTCACCCCGAGAGCTTTCTGAATTTCCGCCATGCGCCGCGGACGTTTCTTGAGCAGTTTCATCAGCTGCTCTTGCCGAGGAGTGAGCGGTATCTGTTTCTGCCCAGGACCGGCGCGCTGGGATTGAATTTTCTTCCAGGTTCTCTCGAGTGCCTGTAAAATGGCTTGGGCAACAAACTCAATCCAGGAAGTCTGGTCCCGCGCCGGATCCTGCTCCACCTTCCGCAGGGCCGCATAATAAGCCGGCCGGCGTTCCCAGAAGATCTCGTCCACAGCAAAAATATGATGGCTGTCAAAACGCCGCCGATAAAGCTCAAGCAGTGCCAGCGCCCGACCTGTCCGGCCATTTCCATCGCCAAAAGGATGGATCCACTCAAAACGAAAATGCAGCACGGCCGAACTGACCACCGGCGGCCATTTCTGGCCTTCTCCATCTAGCCATTCCAGCAGTTCTTCCATGAGTCCCGGAACTTCCGCGGCGGTAGGGCCGATGTGCGTCCCCACCTGGATGCCGTAATTCCGGTAATACCCCATCGGCCCCCGATCGAGCGCATTGGCTTCTCCCAAAATGCGATGGATGTTTAACACATGACGCGTTTCTATTTTGGAAAGACCTGAAAGTCGTTCCAGATAACGAAGGACTTCCGCGAAGTTCCTGATCTCCTGGACCGAACGCTCCGAGGCACCGCCTGGGGGACGACCTTCCAGAGTGGTCTGAACCTCTTTTAAGTTTAGAGGATTCCCCTCGATCGCGGTCGAGCTATGGGCGATGCGGGCCCGGATGTCTTTGGCGAGCGAAGGCAGCCACCGCAAATCTTTGGCGGCTTCCTGAATCCGTGCGTGAAGGAGTTGGATTTTTTCGAGAGTCTTTAAGCATTCCGGCGTGATGGCAAAACGCGGCTGATACGGCATGACGTCAGTATAAGGGATTCGTCAAGTGTGCGTCAAGTGACCGTCAAGTGCTTGCCTCCGCCCCTGGGAGGGAATTAGGGCAAGTCAGAAGTCAGAGAGCAGAGATCAGAAGGCTTTCTGCTCTCTGCTGTCTGCTCTCTGCTCTCTGCTTTGCCTCAATTGGGCCCCGCTCAGCTCATCTTCGATTTTTCTCACTATGTGTTCGGATCCACTTGGCACATTTCACGGGATTAAGGGGTGCGGCGGCGGCTTGAAGAACCCAGCGGGTAAGAGCGTTCGGATCAGCCACCAAAGTGGCGCCATTCAAATCCAGCATGACGGCCAAGGCTGTAACCGCCGTTCGTTTGTTGCCGTCCACGAAGGGATGGTTCTTCAGCAGACTGCAGAAAAGGGCAGCCCCCTTTCCCTCGAGATTCCGATAGAGGTCTTTTCCCCCGAAGGTTTGCTGGCAAGTAGCCGCCGCAGACTCTATCAACCCCAGATCCCGAACGCCATGGGAACCTCCTGTTTCATCAATGATGACGCTATGAATGAAAAGGATTTCTGAAACGGAGAGATACTGGGTCACGCCAGCTGACGCAATGTTTCGCGATAACGGTCTACAAAACGCATCGTGAGCCGCGCTAGCCGATCGGAAATCAGCGCATGAGTGGGCTTTAACGATTTGAGTGTGACTTCGTGAGTTTCCGGGTGGTAGGTCACCGTGACCTTATCCCCGATCCGGACACCCATTTCTTTTAATACCTGTTTGGGGATCGTCACCGCTGCCGAATCCCCCACTTTAAGAATCTTGTTCACCATGAAAGCACCTCCTCGGATATTCTAATGCTATTCGAATACTATTTCAAGAGCGGTGAGTGACGATTTCGGCGGGATTATTCCAGGCACCGTTGCGAAAGAGCAGCGGCTAACCGGAACCGCGGCCATCCAAAACATCGGCCATCCTGAAAGGCGGTGAGTGGAAACCTTATAAAACTACCTTTCGCCGCCGTACGGGATGGCAGCCGTTCCGGATCGCCGCCTCTTCGGATAGCTGCAACTCTTTGTGTTGAGCGGCGGGCGGACAAAAATAATAGTGAATATTTTTCCGACTTCTGCATCTAAGGGGTAGTGGGACTGCTTATGAATAGGATTGGAATTACACTTGTATATACATTTGCATTACGCTATACTGATGAGGCTAGGCCATGAAAGAGCTTCAATGGAGCGCGGAGAAAAGCGCCTGGCTGAAGCGAACGAGAGGGTTATCCTTCGAAGAAATTACTCAGGGCCGATTGATAAAGGTTCGACAAAACCCGAATCGTCCCGAACAACAAATACTGTTATACGAGATAGAAGGCTACATCTGGGTCGTTCCCTTTGTGGAGGAAGAAGAGGCCTGGCAGCTGAAAACGGCGTACCCGAACCGGAAATATACGAGGAAATATCGTGAAGATCAACTTTAAGAAGTTGCGATTAATGAAAGATGAACGCGAAATCGAAAAGGCGATAAAGAGGGATGAGTTTGTCGACGTCAGCCCGGAGAAATTTAAAGAAATTGCTGACGCCATCGCGCGCTCGATCAGCCGACGCAAAAAGGAAGCCATGCTGAGCATCCGGATTAACCAGGGAGATCTCGACAATCTCAAAAAGAAAGCGAAACATTACGGAGTCCCCTACCAAACTTTTATTTCCGAAATCCTTCATCACCACGCCGCCTAAGGGGACTGTCCCCATACCGTCGTTCCAGGCTCTTTGTTGCACTTTAACGTTGAATCCAGCCAAGGTAACCTCGCATAAGCCTCAGGTGTCATACCCCTCTCAAGGGAGGAAACTCATGAAACTCGTAACGAAGGTCGGGCTGGTGGCCGGGGCTTTGGGATGCTGGAGTCTCCTGATGGCGACGGAGCCCGCGGATACGCCGTCCATCGGTCAGCCAGAGACGCAAGCCCCGCCGGCGCGGGTCATGGCCAGTGAACTAACGCTCAAAGGCACGGTTCAAAAAGTCAGTTCGCTGCTCCAGGAAATCAAGGTCAAAGCGGATGATGGGACGACGGTCACGATGAAGGTAAGCCCGGATGCCGTGGCGCTCAAGGAAATCAAGACCGGCGATCAGGTGGAGGTGAAGTACTTAGAGGCGGTCGCATTGGCTATCGAGAACCCCAAGGCGACGCCCGCCACCGCCATGGCGGAAGAAACGGTCCAGGTGGCTTCGGAACAGGGCACGTTCCCGGAGGCCACCGCCGTCAAGACCTCGGCCATAACGGCCCAAGTGGAAGATCTCGACCGCAAAAACCGTATCGTCACCTTACGCGACTCGGCCGGAAACCGCCTGATCATGAAAGCCAGTCCGGATGTTCTGGAATTCGCCAATTTGAAAATCGGTGACCATATTCGGACGCGTTATACGGAGGCCATCGCCTTCGAGGTCCATCGCGCCAGCTGACGGGCGGCTTTTGCCCAGGGCAAACGGGGCGCTAGGTTGCGCCTTTTGCTGCGGGCAAATTGTCTATTAATGTCGTGATTTAGAGTTTTAACGGTCCGCGGAAAGACCGGCGGGAGCCTCGTACCGCGCGGTTTCGATGATGTCGAGGAGGAGTGCCGAGAGAGGAACCATGGATAGACCGGATGCCGGTCGCGCGTTTCGCTGGACGATTTTCATGCGGTCTTCTGAATCGGAAGGAATCGGGGCATCCGACCATTTCCGATTCTTCCATTGTTTGGCAGAAAAATTGGGAAACCAGCAGTCTGGATTCTGCTGATGCTCAAGGGTACAGGTGTTCTCGTCGCGCATCAGGACCGCTAAGCGGCCATCGCCACTGAGATCCGCAATGATGGCCGACCCTTTCCAATCTATGCCGTTGCCACCATTTTCGCCAGATACCAGCTCCGAGGCCAACAAGCGGCCGGCATGATCCAAACAATAAAGACGCGTCCCGGTACCGGCTTCTCCGAGGCGGCCGTTCACCAGGTAGGCATCAACGGCTGACGACCAGTGAAAGGCGATGATCGGCCTCGGGTCCTGCATCTCGCTGAAGGGGCCCTCCAGGAATTTTGCGGCTCCCGCATTCAGAATGGGAGCGGACGACCCTAGATTCGACGGTATATAAATGGAAGTGACGTTTAGCCAGAGAAAGGATTTTTGGAAAGCTTCATAGGAGGGTGAGCTGGAGCTTTGGCCCGAAGGTTCGTAGGCCAACGCTGAAGATGCCCCTAGGGCAACCCAACCGACTGCAATTGTGGTGATCATCCTACTGGCCGATCGATTTTTAATCACAAGAACAGAATAGCTAAACCCTCGGATTTATTGAAGATGTCGAAAGGCTAAAAATCTCTGTCCATTGGGCCCAGCTTTTCTTTGGTCCATTGGGCCAGACACTTTTCCCATTAGACCCCCACCCCCCAGCGCCAAAAGTTAAACCGATTTGACTTTTTAAGGCGCCCCTCGGCCAAAATCTCGAACGTAGCGCGTTTTTTACTCCGTTTGGGCCAGCGCATTTCCTGACGGCGGTGGGCTCCAGGATGGCCGATATATCAGCCTTGGGCCTGTTGGGGTATTTCATTTAACATGGAATTAACCCCCGCTTAACACCGGCGTAACACGAACCCGCTACCTTGATTGTAGAGTCCCTCAAAGAACCAAAGGAGGTTCTATGAAAAACCTTAAGATCAGCCTCGTTGCGAGCTTGGCAATCTTCATGACCGCAAACGGCTTCGCACAGACGAACGTTGCATTCCGAGCCGTGAATACATCGAACGACAAGCAAAAGGTGCTTATATACGTGGACGCGGGGAGCACATACTCCAAGCAGTTCACCTTACTCCCAGACCAAAGCAATCAAATGATGATACCCTCAGGTCCCAACCTGTATACAGCCCAGTTTACTGATTCCAAGACTGGGAATATTGTTACATGCTCGGCGACTTCCAACGTCGCACCTACATACGTAATAGCGGTTTACCACACGGGCGGTACCTGTAGACTGTCCGCTCTTAGATCCCGCGGTTAATATATTAGGAGTCAGCTGGGTGACAGGCACCGTTTACCTTTTGAGGTTATATAGTCGGGGTTGCCCCGTCCTATAGAACTTCTAAAACGTAGTGAGTTAATTCAGGAGATGTTAGGCGCCTAACATTGCCGGTTATGTTAGACGTCTAACATTAAAAACGCTACGTTGCTCCGTTTGGATGCGGGCGGGCCGAATCAGGCCCTTTTCGGCTGATGTGTCCCATTTCGGCTTACTGCGATGGTCGCTTCCACCGTGCCCAATAAACCCAATGCCGGACCGGGCAGTAATGAAAAACGGCGGTGCCTGTGAGGTAGAGCCCAATGACCAGCAAGAAAATGGATTCCGGAAAATAGACGTGCCTAACCTTCATAAATGAAATCGCGAATGGAACGCCGATCATAGCGCGCACTCCCCGTTCCACCCACCCGAAGTCGTCCCGATGGAGCTCACGCGTATCCATCCGAACCTGGGTTTCTGGGTCGTTCACCGGCGCAGCTTGTACAGAGGTGATGTCCTGGTTGTGGATCATTGGCCTCATTAGACCTTGTTTAGCGGAGTTCCACTATAGGGAATTGTCTGATGATAAATATAGCTCGTTCCCCTGATATCTTGCGGGGTCCTCTTCAATTAACATGTAAATGAGACGCGATATGAATCCGATCGAATTACTGAAGAAGGCCAACACCGTCCTGGTGTTTGTACTGCTGGTAGGAACGATCCTGGTCGGGGGTTATCTGATTAACAGGTCGCGCATGCCCACTCCGTGCGTCCATGTCGCCATCGATTCTGCGCGCATTAATAATAAGTGATGGAACGGTAAGACGGATCCTGCCCACGAGCCTACAAAAACTTTACAGTTGTAAGGTCGGTCCCCGGCCAAAATCTCGAACAAGCAGGTCTTTTCTGCTTACCATGATCGCCCCATAAAGCGCCCCCTCTGGCCGGAGAGCACCCGCAGGGCCCTTTGAAGATTCCGCATGCGAACCTCCGGCGATTTGAGTGGCGCGAAATAACGAAGAATTTCCTTCTTGCGACTTGGGCTAAGCGCTCCCCACGCTTTTTTTGCCTTTGGATTCCTAACAAGTGGAACCCGGAACCACGAGGGCATAGGGTGCATGGGACCGTTGCGGTAGTGGGTGTCAAACTGAACCTCTACCCGAACAAGGTCGCCCACTTGGGTTTGGGAGGCTCGGCGGACCTCGCCATGCAGGTAGAGCCTGAAATCGCCATTCCCTATCGGCATCATGTTGATCCTCCAAGGCTTCTTTCCGGGCTTCCTATTGATACGTACAAACACGGGGAGTGGTTTACGCCAGTTCGGCTGAATAGCGGATGCCCGGGCCGCGCTCACATACACAAAGGGATTGATGCCGAGAATCTGGATGGGGGCCTTGAAGGTGATCTTTGGCATGCGCTTCTTCTGACCTCAAGCTTACCAAAACTTTGCCCGGGCAAAGTCTCTGGCTCAGAAAAGTTTGGTCCGAACCAAAGCTTTTGCCCTTCCATCCAAAATCTCAAACGTAGGGCGTCTTTTACG
>Ga0207054_1152_pt1 | contig 19216 bp, 16 predicted proteins | sample Alteio_BWMinCont_60_FD_153288 | JGI IMG/M metagenome (GOLD analysis project Ga0207054, IMG submission 153288) | Enriched cells from forest soil in Barre Woods Harvard Forest LTER site, Petersham, Massachusetts, United States -... | ecosystem: Environmental > Terrestrial > Soil > Temperate forest >... | reverse complement strand
GATCGAACCAGCGGTGGCCAAATTCGGTAAACAGCTCAACCTGGCGCTCATGATAAATTGCCGTTAACAAACCAGCCTGTGTGGTTGCTGTTGTCGGTGTGAGCCCTGCCCTGGCACGGATGGTGTTGAGGTCGCTTTGCGCGCCGGCCAGGTTGTTTTGCTGCGCGCGTGCTTCCGCACGGATAAGATATTGTTCGGCTAAACGGAATAAAATTGGATATTCATTGATTGTAGTTCCTGATGTAATCAAATTTTGCTTGTACTTATACGCATAATAATAAGTTGTTGTACCGGCTTTTAGCTGCCCAACCCAATTGGTAAACCGGGTGTCGCCGTTTTCAAAGGCATTTACCAATGCACTATTCAATGGGTACTGGTTTACAATACCATTGGGGGCCGCGGTCAAAACAAGTGCGCCGGCATCAGCGTTGCCAGCAGTTGGCGAAATAGATTGTAACTGCCAGATGGTTTCACGCGACGTTTTCAGGAATACATTGTTCAAATTAGGTTCAAGTACATAAACAGAAGAACCGATTACGTTTGAAGCCTGCGTTTCGGCATCTTTCCAATCCTGCATATACAGGTAAACCCTGGCTAATAACGCGCTCGCTGCCTGCTTATTAGGCAAAAGGCGGTCGGTTGCCGCAGCCGCAGCCAATGTTTCATATTTGTTATCTGGCAATACGCTTTGCGCATCCGTTAAGTCCTGGATAACCTGGTTGATCACGGTGGCGGCAGGGGTCCTGCTAATCACATTGTTAACTGCAGGGTCAGTTGACAACACCAGCGGCACATCGCCGTATAAATTTACCGCATTAAAAAAAATGAACGCCCTTGTAAATTTTGCTTCGGCCAATAATTGCTGCCGGATCACGGGGTCAAGGGATGTAGCAGCGCCAAGCCCCTGTATGGCTGAATTGCAGGTAAAGAGTTCCTGGAATATCTCTTGCCAGTAATAAATGCTTAGGGCGCTCAGGGAATTGGTATAAAACTGGTTTCCTGTACTAACAAAGTTCACCAGCTCATCAGCGGCAAGCCCCTGTTGAATGGTGACACTTGCCCCTCCGTTATACATTCTGCTGGTATTTACCATCGTTGCATAAAGGCCGGAAATAACACCTTCGGCAGCACTATTAGAGGTATATACATTGGCAGTAGCCAGTAAAGTGGTGGGCGGTCCAATATCGAGTGATTTTTTACAACTCCCCATGCCGGTAAGCAGGGAAACAAGTACAAAAAAGCCCAGTACTCTTAGTGATTTTTTGTTTTTATATATTTTTTTCATCGCAATTCAGATTAAAGAGTTAAACGTAAACCGGCAGTTACCATTCTCAGTGGCGGCAGTGATAAACTACTTTGATTTTCCGGGTCGATGCCGTTATAACCCGTGATCGTCCACAAATTATCACCTTGTACAAATATTTGCAGGTTTTGTATGCCCAGCTTACCGGTAAATATCTGCGGTAACTGGTAAGCCAAAGAAAGGTTTTGCAACCTGATGTAGGAGGCATCACCATAGGCATAATTACTTTGATCTGCAAAATTTTGAGCAAAAAGCAAACTAAAACTGGTACCATACCGCTGAATGTTGGTAATATCACCCGGTTTCTGCCAGCGGTTTAGCACCAGGGTGTTGTAGTTGAAATTATTAGCTAAGCCCGGCGGAATTGTACCAATGTTATAAAATGCATTTCTGCCGGTTTGCTTGATAAAACGAAACAGAAAACTAAGCGTAAATTGCTTATACCTGAAGCTGTTTTGGACTGACCCATAAAAATCAGGATTGGTATTGATCACCGCAGTTTGATCGGCTGCGCCCGGAAAAGAAGTGATAGCGCCGGAGGCGTTGTAAAATTGGTAGACGCCTGTTTGTGGATTAACACCTGCAAAACGGTAGGTGTGAGTGATATTTACCGGCTGGCCAATAATTAAGGAATTGGCGTAGGAAGAAGTTTGCAGGCTCGGAAAACTCACCAGCTTGTTCCTGTCCCGGGTAAACAGGAAGGTGGTTGACCAGGTAAAATTACTGCCCGCTATGTTGGTGGTAGTAAGGCTGGCATCAAACCCCTCGTTCTGAACAACGTCCGGAATGTTTTCGTTGATCGACGCAAAGCCGGTCACTAATGAAAGCTGGCTTCCGGCCAATGTACCCGAAGTGCGGTTGCGGTAAAAGTTTGTTTCAAAGGCAATACGCCCTTTTAAGAATTGAAGCTCTAAGCTCAGTTCAGCTTTTTTGGTAGTTTCCCATGACAGGTCAGGATTGGGTAGCCTGGTAGGCACTAACCCGGGCGCGCCCTGGTAGGAAACGCCATTACTGCTATAAGTACTCAAGTAGGAATAAGCGCTGATATTGTCCCGCCCGGTAGAGCCATAACTGCCACGGAGCTTGCCAAAGCTTAAAAATGGCAAGTTATCTTTTACAAATTTCTCTTCCGAGAATATCCAGTTGGCGCCGGCGGCAGAAAAGACGTGAAACTGTTTGTTGGGCCCGAAGTTGCTGGAACCGTCATCACGGGCGCTCAGGTCGATAAAATACTTCTCATCCCAGCTGTAAGCTACCCGGCCGAAAACCGCGCTGAATTTTTGCGGCGAAAAGTTATTGGAGGCGTTGATATTTGTTCCGGCTCCGAGGCTGCTCAATAACAAATCGCTGCTATAACCGGTTACCTGTAGTGAGGTGGAGGAACTGCCTTCGCTTTGTAAACTGGTACCTACAGTAGCCGAAAGTTTGCCTTTCCCGATTTTTTTATTATAATTTACCTGCGGTTCAATGCTCCATGATGTGTTGGCATTATTGGTAAATAAGCTGTTGGATGTGCCGGGCTGGTAAGGAGGGAAAACCGTAGTCGGGGTCCCCAAAAATTCATTAAGCTGTTGCCTGTTGTAACCTGTGGTAAGTTTAATTTCGAGATCTTTTACGGGCTTATAGCTTAATACTAAGCTTGATAGCAAATTGCTGCTGGGTGTTTTATTGATATAGTTCTTCGCCAAAAGTGGGTTAGAAAATGTGTTATTCTGAAAGTTCAGCGTGCCATTGCCGTTATAAAGAGCAGGAGCGTCAGGCGCAAAAGTGATAGAGGATATCAGATCGGCTTGCGGCAGGGTACTGACGTCATATAAATAACCGCCTGTAAAAGATACCGTGAACTTGTTATCGGCTGTCGAACTGGTCAGGCTGACATGCATATTTGCGGATTGGTCACTGCCCCCGAGTTGTTCCATATTAGTGGTGCGGTTGTACCCGCCGCTGATACGGTATTGCAATAGCTGGCTTCCGCCTGATATGCCCAACTGCGCGTTTGTTAAATGCCCGAATCCGCCAATTAACTGCTTTTGCCAGTTAACATTCCTGGTTGTATCCCATGTTCCGTTAATATCGTAATCGGTTGGGAGAACGGGGAAGTGGTCGTTGGCTTTTGCCTCATGCCGCATTTGCAGGTATTGCTGTTCGTTAAGCATAGGCTGCATGTGCGCTACGTCTGTTATACCGGTATAAACACTGGCATCTATCTTCGGGGCACCGTATTTACCTTTTTTAGTGGTGATCAGTATCACCCCATCAGCCCCTCTCGATCCGTATATCGCTGTCGCGTCAGCATCCTTAAGTATGCTTATGCTTTCAATATCTGATGGATTAATGAAACTCAGGGCGTCATAACCGGCCCCGGCTTTTCCGGTTGCCGTATTGGCGCCCAGGTTCAAGTTTTGTGAAAAATAGCTGCCGCCCTGGTAAGGTATCCCATCTACCACGTATAACGGAGCGCTGCCGTTTAAACCATTTATACCACGAATTTGTACTTTATACGTCCCGTTTGGGTTCCCGGTACTTTTGTAAATGTTTAGGCCGGGTACAGTACCCTGCAAAGCATCCAGCACATTTGTAGTTGGATACTGTTGTATGGTTTTTGCGTTGATGGTGGTTACATCACCGGTGTTTTCCCGTTTAGTGGTCTGTCCGTAAGCTATAACCTGTACAACATCAAGTTTGCTGATATCCTCTTTCAACTTAATAATTGTTGGGTTTTTTATGCTGCTAGCGGCGATCTCCTGCGTTAGGTACCCCACAAAACTGAACTGGAGTATCGCATCAGGTGTGGTGACTACCAATGTAAACTGGCCATTACCATCGGTGACCCAACCAAGATTGGTCCCCTTTACTTTGATGCTGACACCAGCCATCGGGCGGTTAATTTCATCCACAACTTTCCCTGATATGATGATCGATGGAGGAACCAAGTTTAGATTTACCACAGGCTGTTCTTTTTTTTGAAGAAAGATCGTTCTATCTGCAATCTTATAGGTTAAAGGGATATCCTTAAAACATGAGTTTAAAGCATCGTCGATGGATGCGTTACTGATATGGACAGTGACGTTTTGTTTAACCAGTTTTGAATCAAAGAAAAAAACATAACCGGTTTGGGATTCAATTTTGTGCAGCACTTTTTCTAAGGGCGCATTTGTTTCATTCAGATTGATTTTCTGGCTAAACCCTTTCGCGCTGACCTGCATAAGCCCTATAACGAGCATAAGTGTCGTTAACTTCATAACCAGTAGGATTTTTTTTGGAAGCCACGCGTTAGGCATGGCTATACTAAAAGCATTTATTTTCATTACTTTTGTGATTGTTGGGTAATACGTTAATACAATGTTCCAATTGTTATTTTTCCTCGGCCATTGGCGGAGGAGGGTTAGCCCAACATTTCCGTATCCTGATTCGTAGTCGGGATGCGGTTTTTTGTGCCAGCCTTTTTTGCTTTTGTTTAGTATTATTTTTCCATTTGTTCCTTTCCTTTAATAGTTTAATCCTTAGTCTTTATAATTATGGTTCTACAATAATTTTCTTGCCTTCAATCCGGAAGTGTATATTATTATAATTTAAAATGTCAGATATCTTTAACGCACTGAGGTTCCGGTAAATCTTACCCGAGAACTGGCGATCTGGAATGTTATTTTCATAACTGATGTCCACATCATACCACCTTGACAATTGGCGCATTACTGTTGGAATATCTGCATCATCAAATTTGAACAAGCCTTTATGCCAGGCAATAGCCTGCTCTGTATCGGCATTGGGTATAATGACAATTTCGCCGGATTTAACCTGGGCTTGCTGGCCCGGCTTTAACGTTTTACTGGAAGCCCCCGCTGAAAGTTTAACACTTCCTTCAAATAAAGTGGTTTTGATAACGGGTTCGTCTTCGTAGGCGTTGATGTTGAATTTCGTACCAATATCTTCTACAACCTGGCCATTGGCAACAATTTTAAGTGGCGGCCCACTTTCATTATGCACAACTTCAAAGTAAACTTCACCTGTAATATTTACGGTTCGGTTCTTAGATGTGAATGCGGTTGGGAAAGTAATGGAAGATGCTGCGTTGAGCCAAATCTTTGTTCCATCGGCCAGGACTAAAGGAACCGGGGATTGCTGCCCCCTTTTGGTAGACAAAGTATTGTATTCAATTTGCGTTTCAGTACCAAACGCATTGTAAGCGATTGCCCCAGCTGCATTTGCCTGTATTTTAGTATTGCCCTGCATGGCGATTTGACCGTGTAAATTGGCCGTCAATACAATTTTCCGGCCCCCGGCTAAAGTCAGGGTTGCCTGATTGGTACCGGGTTGTAAATCCGGTTTTTGAACCTGAGCTATTTGTTTTTGCGGTTGTTTATGGAAAATATAGTAAGCGCTGATGGAAAGAAATAATAAGATAGATGCGGCAGCGGCAATACGCGGCCATAAACGAACAGTACGTTTTTCTTTTAAATGAGGCATTAGTGCAGCATAAATTATCTCCTCTTTTTCCTCCAGATCAGGCAACTCCGGAGATGCAGGCCCTTCTTCGTTATTCAACTGTTCCAGGATCATTTTCCGGAGGCCCGCTTCATTCCCGGCATTTTCAAATTGCGCCAATAATTCCTCGATCTCTTGCCGGGTACATTCGTTCCTGATAAAACGTTCAAAAAGTGCCTGTTCAGATTCCATTCTATTGTGTTCTTTTATGTGAAATACGGAGCAGGCGGAATTTACAATGAACCCATTATTAATAAAATGTTAAATAATTTATAATTAACTGATAATCAATTAAATAAATTTAATTGATTTATTAATACTGAGTTTTTAATAAAATGAAAAATCATTTGTAAAAAATCGGAATGATTATTTTCTTTTGATGTGACATTTTTTACGCTTTCGATCGGATAATTACGAATTGCAGGGTTTGATTGGCAGTTCTCATTTTACCAAGCGTTTTATTTTCTCAATTCTAAAATATACATGCGCATGGCCGGAATCGCCAGTTTACCGGCGGTATTGACAGTTTCATCGCTGAGCACGTTTGCCGCGGTACGGAACCCTGTCGTTCTTTCCACGTATTTGGCGAAATCAACCACGTTGCTGTTGGTAGCCGTATTCATCACGCACATGATGGTTTGATTTTCATCATAACGAAAATAGACATATAGTCCGTCTACGGGTATATAATGCATCATTTTACCGGTTTTTAATGCAGACGAGGTTCTCCGGAAGTTACCCAATTTTTTGACCAGCGACTGAACGGCAAGCTCATCTTTCGTGAGGCCTTCGCCCGTGAAGGCATTCTTTTGGTCTCCGGGCCAGCCTCCGGGAAAATCTGATCGCACTTTGCCATCCGGGTCTGTAAAGCCTTTTAATAATACTTCCGAGCCGTAATAGATCTGAGGTATCCCGCGACAGGTCAGCAGCCATTCGTAGCCGATCTTTTGTTTTTCCACATCCTCGCCGACCATCGAAAAAAAACGGGGTTCGTCGTGGTTGTCCAATAGCAGCACGTTACGGGTAGCATCTTTATTGAGGAAATCACTGCTCAGTGTATAATACAGACGGTTCACGCCCGTTGTCCAGTCAAATTTTTCCGTTAATGCAGGAATGATACCATAATAGAGACACTGAAAATCTACCGACCCCTGCAAATTGCTTTTAAAAGGTAAGTTCAAATTGTTCTGGTTAAAATAAGCCTGGTTCGCCACGCCGAACACCCGCGTTTCGCCGAACAGGGTAATCTTTGGGAATTCGTTCATGATGGCCTGGTTGCACCGGTTGGCGAAACCCTTGTCGTTATAAGTATAGGTATCGATACGGATACCATCAATGCCGTATTTCTCGATATACCAGATCATGTTTTGGATCATGTAATTGGCCATAAAAGGATTAGATTGATTGATATCAGGCATTTGCGCCGTAAACCAGCCATCGGTCATCCGTTTGGTGTCAGAGGGCGCGGCATAGGGGTCAAATTCAGTTTGCTCGCGGTAATTGGTTTGCGTGAACTTCGGCCAGCGGTGCATCCAGGTAGAATCAGGCGGATCCTGTTCGATGAAATGGTAAAGCCCGGTGTGGTTGTACACCGCGTCCATGATTAGCTTCATTCCGTTTTTATGCAAGGTATTACTAAGTGTCTTGTAAACGGCGGCGGTTCCGTAACGCGGGTCGATCTTGTAGTGGTCGGTAATGGCATAACCATGTTCAGTTCGGTTGGGCATGTTATTTTCCATGACTGGGGTAAGCCACAGCGTGGTTACGCCCAGGTCTTTAAAATAACCGATGTGGTTGAGTATGCCCTGGAAATCGCCGCCATGCCGCAGGTACATGGAATCGCGGTTCAGGGACTGGTCGCGCATACCCGGTACGCGGTCATTAGTGGTATCGCCGTTGCTGAAGCGGTCGGCCAACATGAGGTAGATGAGGTCTGCGGAAGTTACCCCTTGCGCGAAGACGGTTCCGTTACCTGGAGGCTTTTGTAGCAAAGGCCATTGGATGGAGCTCCTGCCGAATTCAATAACGACCATGCCGGGTTTGGCTGTCGGAGCGACTAATATATCAATCGTCACATACTTAGGATTGGGAAAACTGTGTGCGCCCAGCAGCTTTACACCCGGATAATGGATGCTGATCTTTTGTGCCGACAGCGCTTTGTCATCGCTCCTAACCAATAGCTGGAGTTTGTTCATTTTCATTTTTGTCCACCAGTTCGAGGGGTAGATATCGGTGTGTTGCGCATATAGTTTTAAATAGCCTGTACCCAGGATGAGCCCCAATAGCAATAGTTTTTTATTCATACTTTATTTCTTTTTTGCGCAAAGTAACGCGGTGGATATGCTAAAAAAACTTTTGATGCAGACAGCAAATTAACCGATGCGAATAACATTTATTAATTTAGGTGCCTTTGAAAAAGACTGTTTTATATATTGGTTACTGGGCCGGCTATCTCCTGCTTTTTTCTTTGATAGAAGGCCTGCCGGTACATGACCTATTCACTGCTTTCAGCAGCGAACTGGTTAGCCTGCCTGTCAAGATCATTTTTGTCGCGCTGGTTGTCGAAAAATTAGCGGACGAACTGTTCCTGAATAAGAATTTCATCCTTTTTTGCACCGGGTATGTTTTGTTGCTGGTCGTCTCTGCTTTTATGTTGCGGCTGACTGACAATTATGTTATCCTGAGATATTTACTTATCCATTGGAAAAAGGAACCGCTACTAAGCGCAGCGCCGTTTTTATATAATGCCATTAAGCTGCAATTCCTGGTCACGATTCCTTTTTGCATCAAGCTATTCAACTATTGGACGGAAGAAAAAATGCATTCCGAGCAACTGCAAACCGATCATGCCATGGCCAAGGCCGGAGGCGGTGCTGATTTTATCCAGGTCAAATGCGACCGCCGTATGCTCAAAATACCGTTTGCCGACATTTGTTATTTTGAAGCACAGGGCAATTACCTATCCATTTATACCCTCACGGGGGTGCATAAAACTTATTTAGTATTTTCAGAGCTGGAAGTGCAGTTACCCGGTTCGTCATTTGTCCGAGTGCACCGTTCGTTTATCGTTTCCCTGGCCCATGTGGAAAGTTTTACCAACGCTTATCTTAACGTAAATCATAAGCAGATACCAATAGGAAGGTCTTATCAACTAAAAGCAAGATCCGCGCTCGTTCAGGGTGCAGCCCATTCACAATAACATATCCGGCCTGGAATAAAATAGGAGCTTGGACGGTCACATCTTGTAATAAATTTATATCGTCAACGCTACTGTTTGTCTCGCCTATAGCTCAAAAAATGACCCCTCAAAGAAAATAATTACAATTGACTTAATAATTTAGTAAATTAGCTATTCAGAATTTTTCCCCGACATGAAATTGATTGAAGATGCGGAACTTCTTTTTTTGCTGAAACAACTCCGGCAGGGTGAGGAACGAGCCTTCAATAGGTTGTACAAAACTTATTTCAAGCCTTTATACCGGAAAGTATTTTTCATGATCAAGGACGAAATGATTGCAGATGAACTGATACAAGACCTTTTTCTGAAGATATGGCATAAACGCGAAGAAATCGACCCGGAACATTCCTTCCAGTCTTATTTGTACACGGTGGCAAATAACCTCGTTTATGATTATTTCCGTAAGATCGCTAAGGATAAACGGCTTACGGCCCGCCTGCTTGTCAATGCGACTGATTTTTATATGCACTCCGATGAATTGCTGGAATCTAAGGAAAGCAGGCAATTATTGATGAAAGCTATTGATCAATTGTCCCCGCAACGGAAACAGGTGTTTACCTACTGTAAACTGGAAGGTAAAAGCTATGAAGAAACCAGCAAAGAAATGGGTATCTCCGTTGCTACAGTAAATAGTCATATGACACATTCACTAAGAACTGTCCGGGAATATATGCTAAAAAACTATGATATGGCCATGATCTCCGTGTTGGTTTGTGCGACGATTAGTTCTTCCATATCAGAACAGGCTTTCTTGCATATTTTGCATAGTTAGGGGTTGTTTATCTATTAATCTGCTTTAGCTGCTTGGTGTACTATTTAATCTGACTGTTCAATTTTCCTTTTTAGTTTCTTTCTTTAGCGAAGTAAATTTACATTGATACGAACTGGCTGCTGGTTAAGTAATCATCGTAAAAAAATTAACGCATTATCATTTCGGAGGCATTGTAATTTAGCGCAGGTTGGGCTGGTTTTTGATTTACCCTTGTGCCATTATCCCATAATTTCACCTATGTACTTACATCCCCTTCAATCGGATTATTATTGCTATCATATACCTGAATCCCGGGATTGATTGGCGCAAAGAATAAATCGTTTGAAGCACCATACATGGTTGCAAAAGTCAAAGCTCCACCTTTTGCTGCTGAAAAAGTAATGGTCGTTGATTGGCCGGGCTGAATGAGCGGTGATGAACCTATCCCCTGAAACGTTCCCGATTCCACCAGGGGCTCCGATTTGAATACGTTTTGACGGTTATGGTCGTCTGTTGGTTAGCTACGCCGATAGCATTGTTACTGTTTTTTTTGCTGGCTGTAAATGCAACCGGCAGCAAAAGGATCATTCCTGTTTTCAATAGATTTATGTAGTTCATTAAGATATATATTTTCAGCTTTGTCGCCATCACATTATTTCTACAAAAGAATTTTAAAAAAAAATGGAAGTGAGTTTTTGATGGCCATTCCTTTTCTATGATTATTCCCTTTTGATGAGATGTTTTTTGCGCTTTTGGTGAGACACCGTGACTGTAATATAACGAAGATGCTGTTATATGTTAGGTCAATTATGCAGTTTGCCCGCAGCCGTTTTATACCTGTCCAAAAATTGAATAGCACAAAAGGCCAGCACAATGAATATAAAAATAGATTTATGAGCAACGAAAACGTAAGTTATTCCTCCGGTAAAAACCGTATTTGTAAAAACAAGAGCCCCATACACTAAACCGGATATCAAAAGGAAAACGGCAAAAATGGACACCGCGTAACCTATCTGCTCCGTGCGGTCTTGCTTCAACCAGATTTGCCCGACCACCCGCTCTGCTAACTGGCTTGCTTTCGCGTTAGCAGGATCGTTTTTAAGCTCCGTAAACAAAAGCCGGTAAAGTCTGGCATCTTCGTCCTTTTCGGAGACATCGGGTACTCCATGCGTTTTCAATTGTTCTTCAATTAAACGCTGGATTTCTTCATCATCTAAACTTTCCATAATCGCTATTTATAATAATGTCTCAATTTATCTTTTAATAATTTCCTTGCCCTGAACAAATAGCTTTTTATCGTTCCTTCCGGCATACCGGTTATTTCTTCAATCTCTTTATAGGTTAACTCGTTTAAATGATAGAGCGTTAGAACGGTGCGGTAAGGCAGCGGCAATTTACTGATCTGGTTTTGTATATATTCCGAAGCATTCTTTTTCACCAGGATGTTTTCCGGGTTTTCCGTTGTCCGGTGTTCAAAATCCGCAATATCTAAAGTCAGGGCCGCTTTTCCCGAAACCCTTCTCACATGGTATAAAGCGGCCATATAGGCGATGCTTGCGATCCAGGTAGACAGCTTGGACTCAAATTTAAACTGTGCTAAATTCTTATAGACCTTGATAAAAACCTCCTGGCTGATGTCTTCCGCGTCCTCCTCATTTCCGACGACCCGTTTGATCATAGCAGTGACCAGCCGCTCATGCCGCCGCACCAGCAGCTTAAAAGCATCCAGGTTGCCGCCCAGTACGCGGGAAACGATCTCCTGTTCTTCTTCCATTGGAATGGTAAGATGCTACCCGCGTAAAAAATGTTGCATAATAAAATAATTGCAACATTTTAAAAAGCGATGTCATCTAAAGGGCAATTATTTATTAAACATTAAAATTATGATATTCTTACTCTTTATTATCGCGATAATGGCGTTAACCATTTTAATTATCGCCCTTTTAAACCACCGTATCAAGATACGCATGATCCGCGCAGGCTTCGTGGATGAAAACGCTGCTAATGCCTTGAACAAGCTTAATTATGACCTGAAAGTCGATACACTTAAATGGGGGCTCATCCTGCTTTTTGGCGGGGCAGGCTTAATCTTATTGGACTATATCCACCTGCAGCCCGATTCCACGATGCCTTATGGCATAGAAACTTTGTTTCTTGCCGCTGGCTTTTTAACTTATTATTTAATCACTAAAAACAAAAACCAACCATGAAAAAGATAGGCTTTGTGATCCTACTGGTGTGCCTGGCTTTACACCTGTCCGCTCAAACCGACCTGGGTTCATTCACGGGGAAATACCAGTTCCAGGATAATAAAATGACCTTTTTGACCGTCTCGCAGAAAGATGGACAGCTTATATTGAAACAGCTTTGGGACAACGAGGAAATCCCTTTTAAAAAAACAGGTGCCTTAACCTTTTTTAATGATGAGCGCGGCTTTCCGCTGGCCTTCACGAAAAATGATAAGGGAGAAGTGGTCAAGGTACTGGCCTTTAACCGCGACACCTGGAACAGAGTATCGGACAACTACGCCGAACCATTAAAAAAAACAATAAAATTGACCGCCGATCAGCTGAAAGCCTGCGAGGGCAAATACCAGTTCAAAGAAGGGGACGGCGATGCTGATGATTTTTTGCAGATCACCGCAGCGGGCGACCATCTTCTTTTAACCCAGCTCTGGAACCAGCAGCAGGCGAATATCTGGCCGGTAGCACCCCTGGATTTTTTTGATGATAAACAGACCGTTCCGATAACGTTTGTCAAAGACGCAAACGGCGTCATCAACCGGTTGCATGTTAATCGTAAGGATATATGGGTTAAGGTAAAATAACACTGCCGTTTGGTTTTTTTTAATAGCTTGCGATCAAAAGCAAGCTATTTTTATTTTATCATTCTGCCAGTTAAACAAAGCGTCGTTTCGGAGGTTTTATCATCCCTTCTATATTCGTTTACAATTGCGCCATCATGTCAAAAATTCAAAATGGCCATTCGACTTACAGAGAGTGCCGATGAACTACATGCTCGACCTTGTCCCATCAAAAACGCAAAGAATGTCTCATTAAAAGAAAATAATAACATTTTCAATATGCCCTAAAGGGATTTTTATTACAAAAAATTGTAAGGAATTCGTCTGTCTTACGACTAAAGGCTACTCATGCCGGCAATTCTTTTTAACAGCGCCTGCCAGCAGATTTACTAAAGGCAAAGCCGCATGTTTTAAGTCAACGTTATTTTCATTTTATTAACTTAGTCAATATTCTGTCAGATGAAGCATATTTTATTGGTTGAGGATGATCCCGGTATCACTCAATTATTGCAATTACATTATAAAGAACCTAACTATACGTTGACAGCCACAGCGAGCGGCCGCGATGGTTTGGAAAAAGCACTGGCTGGCAATTTCGATCTGGTCATATTAGACCTTACCTTGCCGGACATGGACGGCATGGAGGTTTGTAAAGGAATCCGGGACAATAGAATTTCCAGTGCCATTCTGATGCTCACTTCCAAATCAGAGGAGATCGATAAAGTTCTTGCACTTGAATTGGGCGCAGATGATTACGTTACCAAACCTTTTGGGATCAGGGAATTGATGGCAAGAACCAAGGCACTTATCAGGCGATCTGAACAAGCACCACAGCATGCTCCGGAGCATGACAAAGAGATTATTATTAAAGACCTTGCTATCGACCTGAATTTGAGAAAAGCATCCCTTAATGGCAGCCGCATTGAGCTAACCCCGAAAGAGTTTGACTTGCTGGTGTTGCTTGCGTCTAATCCCGGCAAAGCCTTTACCCGCCAGGAATTGCTGGAACAGGTATGGGGATATTCTTTTTCGGGGTATGAACATACAGTAACAGCGCATATCAACAGGCTGAGAATAAAGATCGAGACTGATCTCGATCGACCTCAATATATATTAACCAGCTGGGGTATCGGCTACAGATTTATCGGATGAAAACAAGATCAACAGGTATTTTCTCACGTATCGGAATTTTCGTATTCCTGATAATCGCAGTGTTGGGCGTATTGTTTGTATATGTGACATATACCGCGACCAGCGATTACTATCAGGGCAGTACGCAATTGCTCAATAAGGACGTTGCCGGGCATATCGCCAAACTCTCCGCTCCATTTTCCAGCGCCGGTATTGATCATAAAAAAGCCGATTCAGTTTTTAACAGCACGATGATAATCAGTCCAAATACTGAGGTTTATTTCCTCGATACGATGGGCAATGTAAAGTACTATTACGCGCCTGATTCCCTTATCAAAGAAAGAAAAGTTCCGGTGGATAAGATCGAAACCTATTTAAGTGACCATTTACACCTGATCAAAAATACAGACCCAAGAGATCCCGGCAACCCTAAGATATTTTCAGCGGCACCGGTAACTTACCAGGATCAAAAGATAGGATACATCTATGTGATTCTCGCGGGAATGGAATACCGGAGCGTTGCGGAATTTGTATTTAAATCACAGGTAGGAGGATGGGCTACTAAGGTATTTTTTATCATTATCCTGGCTACGGTAGTTTTCAGTTTGTTGTATACTTCACGCCTGCAAAAAAGATTCAACCATGTCATCCGGGTTTTAGACCAGTTTAAAGAAGGCAACCTGAATGTAAGGTTCAGTATAGGTGAAAAAGACGAGTTCTTTCCCATTGCAGATGCTTTTAATAAGATGGTGGCGATGCTCGACAATAATTTTAGCAGGCTAAAATTGCTGGAAGATGAACGAAAAACCTTCCTGGCTAATATATCTCATGATTTACGAACGCCGCTTGCCGTAGCCAGAGGTTATACCGAAACATTGTTAATAGAAAGCACAACCAGCCGTAAGGAACAGGAGGAGTATCTGGAAATGATCCTGAATAAGATTACACAGGTAGAAAAACTGGTACTTCAGCTATTTGAACTTTCCAGGATGGAATCGGTAAATTTCACACCTCAAAAAGAACCATTCGTTTTTTCAGAAATTTTGCAGGAGACCATTAAAGGCGCAGAATTTCAGGCAAAAAAGAAAAGTATAACTATTGCCTGCAATAACTGTGAAGACACCACCTTGATCGATGCAGATATCAGCATGATGGAGCGGGTAGTACAAAACCTATTGGAGAATGCTTTAAAATATACTGAAGGGAATGGCTTTATTACAATTACACTCTCGCGCGAAGCCGATAGCTTAATCATGCAACTTGAAAACAGCGGAACATTACTTTCGCCGCAGTTATTGGACTGGATCAATAGCGACACCGGGGAAGGGACGATCAAAAGGCCCAAACAAGCGGGCCTTGGGCTTGCTCTTGTAAAGCGTATATTGCAATTACACAACTTCGGATTTGAAGCTGACATCCGGAATAATATGGTTAATTACTTTATTATTAGCATGAATAGTTATAAAATCCCAGCTAAAAAAGTACTGTAAACGGAGGATACGTTATACTTCTGTGATAACTTGAAAGGGGTTAATGAGCGAATTTTGAAGACATAAAGTTTTCAAAAAAAGCTCATGAAAAAAACAATAAAATCTCAGCTCAAAAAACTACCATATCTATTATTGGTATTGTTTAGTTTGCTGACTGTAAAAGTACAGGCAGCAACCCGACAGCAGAAAGCTGATAGCGTCAGTACCGCTGACGTACAGTTTAAAGCCCTGACTGCAGACACTACGACAGTATCTGCAAAACCAGCTGTAAAGCCTGCGGCACAAAACCAACCGGCAACTCAAATTGCAGGAGTAACCGCTCCGGCAAAAGCACCGCTAAGCTTGTGGACTATATTCATTGCCGGCTTTATCGGCGGTTTGGCTGCTTTGTTGCTGCCCTGCATCTTTCCGATGCTGCCGCTTACAGTGGGCTTTTTTACCAAAAGGCACTCCAATCCTAAAAAGGGAATTTTGGACGCGGCCATTTACGGTCTTTCCATTATCCTGATCTACGTGGGGCTGGGCATGCTTATCACTGTTATTTTTGGCGCAGATGCTTTAAATGCACTTTCTACCAACGGCATTTTCAACTTTGTTTTCTTCCTGCTTTTGGTAGTATTCGCTGCTTCCTTCTTTGGCGCATTCGAGATAACCCTGCCTAATAAATGGGCAAATAAAGCCGAAGAAAACACCGAGAGAAAGGGATTTGCCGGCATATTTTTCATGGCAGCCGCGCTTGCTTTGGTTTCTTTTAGCTGTACCGGGCCTATTATCGGCACGCTGTTGGTGCAGGCAGCAACCTCAGGGGCCCGGCTGGGCCCGGCAGTTGGAATGTTAGGATTTTCTATCGCCCTGGCTTTCCCTTTCGTACTATTTGCGCTTTTCCCATCATGGTTAAATAACCTGCCAAAATCAGGCGGCTGGTTAAATAGTGTAAAGGTATTTCTGGGTTTCCTGGAATTGGCGCTGTCCCTAAAGTTCCTGAGTAACGTGGACTTAACTTATCACTGGCATTTATTTGACCGGGAGGTTTTCCTGGTGCTTTGGATCGTGATAGCAGCATTAACAGGTTTTTATTTATTAGGTAAATTAAAATTCGGTCATGATTCGGATGTAGCCTATGTTTCCGTACCAAGGTTATTCCTGGCCATCATCATGCTTTCGTTCTCGGTTTATATGGTGCCCGGTTTATGGGGAGCACCATTAAAATCTATAGCGGCTTTCCTGCCACCGCAGGCAAGCCAGGATTTTGACCTGTACACCCCAACGTTATCTGGCGGTAACAGCAACACGATAAGTTCAACTTCGGTTGATCATGCTCCGCACAAATATGCTAACCTGTTTGACAAGCCTTTAAACCTGAATCCATACTTTGATTACAAGGAAGGTGTTGCTTATGCACAAAAAGTACATAAGCCAGTAATCATTGATTTTACAGGCCACGCCTGCGTAAACTGCCGTAAAATGGAGGCTACCGTTTGGCCGGATAAAAAGGTATTGCCATTGCTGAAAGACAGTTATGTGCTCATCCAGCTTTATGTGGATGATAAAACAGAATTGCCGCCAAATGAACAGTATGTCAGCAGCTTTAGTCATCGTAAGATAACTAATATCGGCGCTTTGAACAGCGATATACAGGCTACCCGTTTCAATACCAATTCACAGCCTTATTATGTATTGCTGAACCCGGTAACAGAGACAACTTTAGTAACACCCGAAGGTGCGGATTACGATCCGGTAAGCTATTACACTTACCTGCAATCAGGCCTTAATTTATTCAAATAATCAAAACAAAAACAATGAAAAATATAGTAATTCTATCCGGTATATTTCTGGTAAGTACGTTCCTGTTTTCATGCAAGGATAACAACGCCTTTATCATAACAGGAACCATAAAAAATCCAGCAAAACTAAAAACCGTTTACCTGCTGGAAGCTGATAGCACAGCACAGCTTACCGTGGTTGATTCCTCCAGCCTAACACCTGACGGAGACTTCAAATTCAAGCACACTTCAGCTTATGTCAATTTATATAAACTAAAAGCTGACACTAACCAGTTTGCCCTCGAGGCCCAAAACGGAGATGTGATTGAATTAAATACCGACCTGGCTGATAGCCAGCATAAATATACGGTTACCGGTTCTGAAACCTCTGAAAAAATAAAAGCGTTTGATGATTTCAGCAAGGCTTTTACCGATAAGAACAATAAGGTAATAGCCGATTTTAATGCCAAGTCGCAGCGGGCAGGGCAGCAACCGGATTCTTTACTTAAAATTTACATGCCCATCTTCCAAAAGAACCTGGCTGTTTACAGTGATGCGGTTTTAAAATTTATCGATGACAACAAGAGTTCACTCGCTGCTTTCTATGCTTCGACGGCCCTGGATGCCGCGAAGTACGAGTCACAGTTAATTGCCTATGCAGGTGAGATCAAGGATAATGGTAACCTAAATAAAAATCCGGCGGTTCGGAATTTTATCAATGCAATGGACAAGGCCAAGCCGCTGTCTATTGGCCACCATGCCCCTGATTTTACCATCAGCAGCATTGATGCTAAACAGGTGAAGTTATCCGATTACAAAGGCAAGTATGTAATGGTTGATTTCTGGGCTTCGTGGTGCGTGCCCTGCCGCCAGGAAAACCCGAATGTACTGATGCAATATCAAAAATTCCATTCCAAAGGGTTCAACGTTTTAGGGGTGTCTCTTGATAAGGATAAGGCCGCCTGGCAAAAAGCGGTCAATGATGATCACCTGGAATGGACACAAACATCAGATCTGAAAAGTTTTGAAGGGCAGGCTGAACAGCTTTACCATATCGAAGCCATTCCCTCAAACTTCATTATTGATCCGCAGGGAAATATCATTGCTAAAAATATCCGGGGAGCAGAACTGGAAGCATTCCTGACCAACACTATCCATTAATCATCAACCAATTAAATACATAAGAGAACATGAAAAAGATCATTTGTTATATATTATTTACCCTGGCAACTGCATGTGCTGCATTTGCTCAATCTGCAAAAGAAAAAAGTCAGCCTGTTTTAAAAGGCACACACTTAGACACAGCTACCCTTGCCACCGGCTGTTTCTGGTGCACAGAAGCTAAATTCAAGGAGTTGCGTGGCGTAGTTAAAGTAACTTCTGGTTTTGCGGGTGGGCATACCGTAAACCCAACTTACGAACAGGTTTGTACCGGCACAACCGGCCATGCGGAAGCTTGCAATATTGTTTTTGATCCCAAACAGATCACCTATGACGAACTGTTGCAGGTTTTCTTCACCGATCATGACCCTACACAATTAAATAGGCAGGGTAATGATGTTGGTACTCAATATCGTTCAGCTATTTTTTATCATAACGCCATCCAAAAGCAAAAGGCTGAGTACTATATTAAAAAAATAAATGAAGAAAAGGCTTATCCTAAACCTGTTGTAACCCAGGTAGTACCATTCACTATTTTTTATAAAGCAGAAGGTTACCACCAGAACTATTTCAGTAAAAACGGGAGCGTGCCTTATTGCAAGCTGGTGATACAGCCCGAACTGGACAAATTCAGAAAAGCATTCGCAAATAAATTAAAAAACCCTAATAAGTAAGATCATGAAATCAATCATCATTATAGCCGCGTTGATGCTAAGCATTGCCACCGGCGCTTTTGCACAACACCTAAAGTCAGCAAATGGACACGCAAATAATCCTTATTACTCCAATACGGATACGAAAAAGTTAAACGTTTCCGATGCGGAATGGAAAAAGATATTGCCGCCGGCATTATATGCTACCGCCCGGGAACAGGCTACCGAGCAGCCCTTTACCGGTCAGTACTGGAATAAGGAAGCTAAAGGCACCTACTATTGTGCCGTTTGCGGTAACGAACTTTTTAAATCTGACGCGAAATTTTCCAGCACTTGCGGATGGCCAAGCTTCTTCGCACCTACCCGGAAGAATAGCGTAATTTATCATGACGACCATTCCCACGGAATGGAACGCACCGAAGTAACCTGCGCCCGTTG
>Ga0207054_1151_pt1 | contig 19248 bp, 15 predicted proteins | sample Alteio_BWMinCont_60_FD_153288 | JGI IMG/M metagenome (GOLD analysis project Ga0207054, IMG submission 153288) | Enriched cells from forest soil in Barre Woods Harvard Forest LTER site, Petersham, Massachusetts, United States -... | ecosystem: Environmental > Terrestrial > Soil > Temperate forest >... | reverse complement strand
GATCATCACATCACGGCCCGAATTGTTTTTAGGGAACGCTATGACATCGCGAATAGAATCAAGCCCGGCAAATATAGAGCAAAGCCGGTCAAACCCAAAGGCGATGCCACCATGCGGCGGTGCGCCATATTCAAAAGCATCCATCAAAAAGCCAAACTGTTTTTGTGCTTCTTCTGTTGAAAAGCCTAAATGTTTGAACATTAAGGATTGCAGTGCCCGGTCATGAATACGGATTGAACCACCCCCAATTTCTGTTCCGTTGATGACCAAATCGTAAGCATTGGCACGCACATCGCCTGGATTGGTATCGAGTAGTGCAATATCTTCCGGTTTAGGCGAGGTAAACGGATGGTGCATGGCGTGATAGCGCGAGGTTTCTTCGTCCCACTCTAATAACGGAAAATCTAATACCCATAATGGTGCATAAGTGTTTTTATCGCGTAAACCTAAACGGGTGCCCATCTCCAGGCGTAATTCGTTTAATTGTTTACGCACTTTATCGGTGTTTCCGGCTAACACCAGCATTAAGTCACCCGGTTCCGCTTCAAAAGCAGCGGCCCAGTTGGTTAACTCATCTTCATTATAAAATTTATCAACAGATGATTTTAAGGTGCCGTCGGTATTATAACGGCAATAGATCATGCCGATGACGCCAATCTGTGGGCGCTTCAACCATTCGGTCAGGTCATCAATTTGTTTGCGGGTATAGTCTGCACAACCTTTGGCATTGATACCAACTACAAGCTCAGCATTATCAAAAATGCCAAAACCTTTGCCTTTTACGATATCGTTTAACTCAACAAACTCCATCCCGAAACGGATGTCCGGTTTATCAGAACCATACAAGCGCATCGCATCGGCATATTGCATCCGCGGGAAATTATTAAAATCAATTCCTTTAACTGCTTTAAACAAGTGGCGGGTTAGGCCTTCAAATATATTTAAGATATCTTCTTGCGTAATGAAAGCCATTTCGCAATCTATCTGGGTAAACTCCGGCTGCCTGTCGGCGCGCAGATCTTCATCCCTGAAACATTTTACGATTTGGAAGTAACGGTCAAACCCGCTTACCATCAGCAATTGCTTAAAAGTTTGCGGCGATTGCGGCAGGGCATAAAATTCGCCCGGGTTCATGCGGCTTGGTACTACAAAATCGCGTGCACCTTCAGGTGTTGATTTGATCAGCACCGGTGTTTCCACCTCAATAAAATTATGCCCGTCTAAGTATTTACGCACTTCCTGCGCCATTTTATGGCGGAGTACTAAATTGTTTCTAATAGGATTACGACGCAGATCTAAATAACGGTACTTTGCGCGTAATTCCTCGCCCCCATCCGTTTCATCCTCAATCATAAACGGCGGAATTTTTGAGGTATTTAATACTTCAATCGCTTCCACAGCAATTTCAATATCGCCGGTAGCCATTTTAGGGTTTTTATTGGTGCGTTCTAATACCTTGCCGGTTACCTGTATAACAAACTCGCGGCCAAGGCTGCGGCTGGCGCTGCGTAAAGCTTCATTGCTATCCTCATTAAACACCAGTTGGGTTAATCCGTAACGGTCGCGAACATCAATAAAAGTTGTTCCGCCCAAATCGCGTGATTTTTGCACCCATCCGCATAAAGTAACTGATTGGCCCAAATGCGCGATATTTAATTCTCCGCAGGTATGTGTACGTAGCATAGTATTGTTATAAAAGTCTGCAAAAGTACGTTTTTGAGGCGAAAGGAGAAAGGTTAGAGTAGGCAATGTTTATAGCCGAAATTTATTGGGGTCTCTTCGGCTATCCCAAATAATCAAAACTTCAATTGTTTTAGAAGCATTAATGTGATAATAAATCAAATAGTCCTTGACTATTTTGATTCTAACATCCAGACTTTCCGTTGGAATTCCGGACACCGGCATTTCGGCCACTTTTTTCATTCCTATCCGAAATAGTTGGTAAAGCTTCCGGCTGTAGGTTTTGGATTTATTACGATTAACCCAGTATTCGAGAATTTCGAACCGTTCGCGTTGTGCACGAACTGACCAAACTACTTTCGCAGCCATTCTTCTATCTCGCGATTTGCTTCTTCATCCGATATCCACTGGCCATTCCTTATTTGATTTAAACCATCCTCAACAGCTTCACGTTCAGCTTCACTCATTTGATAAACGCCGTTTACAGATTTTGATTCAATATAGAGCAAAGTCGATATTTCGCTCAATAATTCATCGTTATCAGTGTCATTAATTTGCGCTATCAGTTTTTCTTTCAATTCCGCGGTACTCATAATATTGCTTTTATCGAATTTACGGATAATATCCGAAATCGCACATCCGAAATTCGAAATAAAAAAATACCTTTGCCTCATAATTCTCAAGGGGTGCCTTGCTTTGGAAAGACTAAGTATGCTGCAGCATATTTTACCAAACTGAAAGACAGGCTGAGATCAAACCCATGCCCCCCGACCCCCTGAAGGGGGAGTAAATAGTTCAAACTGTTTATTCCCCCCCTTTAGGGGGCCGGGGGGCGACACCTGATCCGGGTAATGCCGGCGTAGGGAGAGGTAATAAGTTAAGTGTACTGCATATTCAACCCTGGTGTGCAGATGGTTTAACGTTTTTTATTTAACAAACTTTGAAAAATTTATTCACGGCATTATTTGCCTTGCTGCTGCCTGTCCTGGCATCGGCCCAATTCTCTGTTTCCGGAAAAATTACGGATCAACAAACCGGCGAAGCACTGCCCGGAGCAACCATTAACCTGGAAAATGCCTTATTTAACACCATCACTAATGTTAATGGCACCTACCAGTTTAAAAACCTTAAAGCGGGCAACTACACTATTAAGGTAAGCTACAATGGTTACACAACCCAGCAAAAAACAATCAATTTATCTGCCAACGCAATTGCCGATTTCGCGCTTAGCACCAGCAATACTTTAACCGAAGAGGTAACGGTAAGTGCAACACGCGCATCCAACAACTCACCTACCGCTTTTACCAATTTGGATAAAAAGGACATTGAAAAAAATAATTCGGGGCGCGGGTTTGAGTATTTACTGGAACAAACTCCCTCAACGGTTGTAACGTCAAATGCCGGTGCTGGTGTAGGCTATACCAGCATCCGCATCCGCGGATCGGACGCTACGCGCACTAATGTAACACTAAACGGTATCCCGCTTAATGACGCCGAAGACCAGGGTGTTTATTTTGTCGACTTGCCCGACCTCGCTTCATCAGTAGATAATATACAGGTGCAGCGTGGCGTAGGTACATCAACCAATGGCGCAGGCGCGTTTGGCGCGAGCATTAACATCCAAACCACTACCCGGCGGGATACGGCTTATGCCGAATTAAACAATTCAGCAGGCTCATACGGTACGGTAAAAAATACGGTGAGCTTGGGTACGGGACTGCTAAACGGACATTTTAGCTTTGACGGGCGTTTATCGCAAATGAACTCGGACGGGTATATTGACCGGGCCTTTTCGCATTTAAAATCCTTCTTTTTAAGCGGGGCTTATTATGGTAAAAAGAGCGTACTGCGCCTGAACGTATTTTCGGGCTATGAACAAACATACCAGGCCTGGGACGGTGTACCTGAAGACAGTGTAAAAGCCGGTAACCGTAGGTACAATGAACTGGGGTTGATCAATTCCAGCAATACCTTTTATAAAAACCAGACAGATAACTATACGCAGAACTATTACCAGCTGTTGTATGATCAGCAGATCACGCCTAATTTATCATTCAGCGGCGCTTTGCATTATACTAAAGGTTATGGTTATTATGAAGAGTACAGAAATGCAGACTCATTAAAAAACTATGGTATTACCCCGGTTACCATCGGCGGCATAACCATTGCACAAACCGACCTGGTGCGTCGGTTATGGTTAAACAATAACTTTTATGGCGTAACCTATAATTTAAATTACCGCCCTAAAAACAATTTGAACATCACATTAGGCGGCGCTTATAATGAATACGATGGGGCGCACTACAACAATATTGAATGGACACAGCAAAGCACCAATATTCCGCCTGATTATGAATATTCAAGGGATAACGCAGTAAAAACGGACTTCAATATTTTTGCACGGGTCGAATATCGTTTAGGCAACTTCCTGTTATATGGTGATATGCAGTACCGGCATATCTTTTACTCATTTTTAGGGTTTGACCAAAACTTGAACAATGTACAGGAACAGGTTGGACTCAACTTTTTTAATCCGAAGGCGGGTATTACCTATAATATAAATGCAAACAGCAATGTATACGCATCAATCGCAGTTGGTAATCATGAGCCTAACAGGAGCGATTATACCAACTCGACGCCGTTAGATCGCCCTAAACCTGAAAACCTGAAGGACCTCGAATTAGGCTACCGTGTAAATGAGGAAGATTTTAGCGCCGGGCTTAATGGTTTTTATATGCTGTATAAAAATCAGCTCATATTAACCGGGGCGCTTGATTATGTTGGCGAAGCGGTGCGTACCAATGTAAAAGACAGTTATCGTGCAGGTATTGAATTTAATGGACGTGTTAAAATAGCAACACCTTTAACCTGGCTGGTAAATGCCACTTTGAGCACCAATAAGGTGGATAACTTTCAACAATACCTGTTTAATTATGATACCAATACCAATGACCTGTATCAATACAGCAAAACAAATATTGCCTACTCTCCTGATTTTACGGGATCAAGCACCATCAGTTATCATCCGATAAAAAATGGAGAGATCGCTTTTATCAGCAAATATGTGAGCCGCCAGTATTTGGATAACACCTCAACCTTAAGCCGTTCGCTGGGTGGCTATATGGTGAATGATGTGCGCCTGAACTATAACTTCAAACTAAAGGGAGTTAAAAACATAGGCGTGGGTTTGCTGGTGAACAATGTGTTTAGCAAAAAATACCAGTCGGACGGAGCAACCTACCCGGATATTGAAGGCGGAAAAGTGGTGAACTATAATTATTTCTTCCCACAGGCGCCTATTAACTTTTTAGCATCTGTAAATATAAGGTTTTAGAGTAGTAGCAGTTGCGGTGGCGAGTAGCAGGAAGGCTGATTTACTGCTACTCGCCACTGCAACTGTTACTTATAATAAAGAGACATGAACTACTGGCTGCATCTTTTTACAGAACAAATACGCGAAACCACCTTTTTAGAGTGGGCCGCAGTAATATTTAGCGTAGCTGAAGTATTGTTGGCTAAAGTGAATAATATCTGGCTCTATCCAACCGGGATAGCCGGCACCTTTATCGGCATATATGTTTTATTGGTAGCCGGGCTTTACGCCGAATCGGCATTGAACGTTTATTATATTGTGATGAGCATTTACGGCTGGGTTTACTGGATAAAAAAACGCGGCGAGCCACCCGTAAAAGTAACCTGGTCTACGCGCAGGGAATGGGTAGTAACCCTGCTCATTGTATTTGCAGGATGGGCGATATTATATGTATTGCTGAAAAACTTTACAACATCCAATGTTCCGATATGGGATGCCTGGGTATCATCAACAGCCTGGGCAGGGATGTGGTTACTGGCGCGGCGCAAACTGGAAAACTGGATATTGCTGAATATATCCAACCTGTTTGCTATACCATTGCTATGCTATAAACACCTTATCCTTTTTGCTGCACTTACTTTGTTTTTATTTATCGTGGCCTTCTTTGGGTTTTTTGACTGGCTGGCCATTTGGAAAAAGGACCGGGCAGATAATGTTGCTTTATCTAACTAACTATGGAAAATCCTGTTCCGCATCCATCGGCATTTATTAAAAAAGAGGATACAACTATCCTGCGTGCCGCAGCACCCGAAGCAGAAAGCATGGGTTTGCTCCGTCCCGAACAATTGAAGGTGATATACCGGCAAAATTGGTTCAAGCTTTTGGTGCCCGAAATTTATAGCGGGCGACAAATAACCTTGCCCGAATTAGTGCGATTACAGGAAGCTATCAGCTGGACCGACGGAAGCACGGGATGGGTAGTTACCTTATGCAGCGGTGCCGGCTGGTTTGGCGGGTTTTTATCTCCTAAAATTGCAGAACAGGTATTTAATGACCCCAAAACCTGCCTGGCAGGTAGCGGTGCCGTAGGCGGAACTGCAGACATCACACCTGGTGGCTATATAATTAATGGCAGCTGGAAATATGCCAGCGGGATACACCATGCCACACATATTACAGCCAATTGTGCTATCAAAGAAAATGGACAGCCGGTTTTAGATGACAATGGTGAACCATTAATACTGCCTTTTATTTTTGATAAACAAGATGTAAAAATAGTACCGGCCTGGAAATATGTTGGCATGGTTGCCACCGGAAGCGATGCTTTTGAAATTAAGGACCTGGAAGTTACTGCCGACCGGCAGTTTAAAATAGACCCGTCAGCAGTAGTTGTTGACCAACCACTGTATCGCTATCCGTTTTTACAGTTAGCAGAAGCTACTTTAGCGGTTAATATATCAGGCATCGCTATTCACTTTATGGACTTGTGTAAAGAAATCTTCGACGAAAAAATAATAAAACCACGGTTAACAACGGAGCAGAAAGTTTTTCTGATAGATGAGCTTGCACGATGCAAAACGACGATCAATTTGTTAAGAAAAGATTTTTTTGAAGCGGTAGATCAATCGTGGGAAGCACTTCAAAATGCAAATACCATTACGGATGACAGGCTGAAAATGGTTAGCACAACCAGCCGGAAACTTGCCCAGCAAGCCCGCGAAATAGTGGATGATCTTTATCCACTTTGTGGTTTAACGGCGGCAAGCACCGTAACAGAAACTAACCGCGCCTGGCGCGACCTGCATACGGCGAGCCAGCACGCCTTGTTAACTTTTGCCGAATAATAAGGCAGGCAAAACATATATCTTAACATAAACTTCACATCGGGATTTAATTTATTGCTGATATTTACGCCTTAAACATTTTTTGAAAATGAAGATCAAATACCTGGCATCCTTATCGTTTCTTTTTGTGGCAATAACTGTATCGGCACAAACCAAAAAGAAGATCACTACAGTTGCCACTATAAAAACCGAAGATGCTGTTGCATCAACAGATTTACCGCGGCCCAAACTGGTTGTGGGTATTGTTGTCGACCAAATGCGCTGGGATTACTTGTACCGCTATTACAGCCGCTATGGCAATGGCGGTTTTAAACGCCTGTTAAACGAAGGATTTAGCTGCGAAAACACCAATATTGATTATATACCTACGGTAACGGCTGCGGGCCATACCTGTATTTATACTGGCTCGGTACCGGCCTTACATGGTATGGCGGGGAATGATTTTATTATCCAGGCTACCGGGAAATCCATGTATTGTACTGATGACAGTACGGTACAAACCGTAGGGAGCACATCCACGGCAGGTAAAATGTCGCCGCGCAATTTATTAACTACTACAGTTACGGATGAGCTGAGGTTGGCCACTAATTTTCACTCAAAGGTTATCGGTATCGCTTTAAAAGACCGCGGCGGAATATTGCCCGCCGGGCATACTGCTAATGCTGCCTATTGGTTTGATGACAAAACCGGCAACTGGATAACCAGTACCTATTACATGAAAGAGCTGCCTAAATGGGTGAATGACTTTAATGACCAAAAACTACCGGAAACCTATTTAAAAACAGACTGGACCACAATATATCCTATCAATACCTATCTGCAAAGCACCGACGATAATACTAAATATGAAGGCGCTTTTAAAGGAATGGATGCACCAACCATGCCGGTAAAAACATCGGGCTTATATAAAAATAACCTGGGCCTGATACGCACTACTCCTTATGGTAATACCATGACGCTTGACCTGGCCGTGGCCGCCATTAATGGCGAACAATTAGGCAAAGGCGATGCAACGGACTTTCTGGCTTTGAGCCTGTCGTCCACCGATTATATTGGTCACCAGTTTGGTATTAACGCGGTTGAGATTGAGGATACTTATTTAAGATTAGATCGTGATATTGCAAGCTTCCTGACCTACCTGGATGCTAAAGAAGGAGTGGGAAATTATACGGTATTTTTAACTGCCGATCATGGCGCCGCACATAACCCGGCATTTTTGCAGGATCATAATATTCCGGCAGGGGTATGGGATGACGGCACGGCCTTAAAAGATTTAAACAAGTTTTTGCTGGATAAGTATAAGATTGATGGTTTAGTACTTAGTCTTATCAATTACCAGGTGAATTTTAATAATTACATCCTGAAGTATTTGAGGCTTGACGAAAGCGCGGTAAAAAATGATTGTATCCAATATTTAAGCAAACTACCTGAAGTTGCATTTGCAATAGATATGCAAAAAGCACAAACGGTAAATATTCCTGAAGATTTACGCACGCGTATAATCAATGGCTATAACATAGATCGTAGCGGTGCAATACAAGTGATTTTAAAACCAGGCTATTTTAGCGGGCGTGCTGCTACAGGCACTACGCATGGTACATGGAACCCTTATGATGCACATATCCCATTTGTATTAATGGGATGGGGAATTAAACATGGCAGCACCACACGCGAAACACATATGACAGATATTGCGCCAACCATCGCCGCTTTATTACATATACAGGCACCAAACGGATCAATTGGGAAAGTGGTGAGCGAGGTGTTGAAATAATAAGTCCGGAAGTCCGTGAGTCAGAAAGTCCGGAAGATTTTATCCAAAGATTTCCATAGTGTTATGAAAAAATACGTATCCAGGTTTCATTACCTTACGCAGGACCTAAATGACCGCAGTCATGCGGAACAGGCGCAAATAGCCTGTAGTGCTGGGGCTAACTGGGTGCAATACCGCTGCATGACCAAGACAGATGATGAGCTGGTGGCTGAGATAAACGATATAGCCGAAATTTGTGATGATTGGGGCGCAACGCTGATTATCACCAATCATTATCATTTGTTGGATAGAGTAGATGTGCAGGGGGTGCATATTGAAGACTTTGATGCTGATTTAAGGAGTATCCGTCAGAAAATAGGAGAAGACAAGACTTTAGGGGCATCATCTACCAACCTCGAACGCTTGCTGTATGTACAGAAGTTAGGCGTAGTGGACTATTCCGGGTACGGCCCATTCAGGCATACGGATACCAAACCCAATAATAAACCTTTGTTGGGTTTCGAAGGGTACAGGCAATTGCAACAATATGCTATTGAAATACCGGTTATTGCCGTTGGTGGCGTACAATTGGCCGATGTAGATCATTTACTGGAAACCGGGGTCTACGGTATAGCCGTATCGTCAGCTGTTAATCTTTCTGTTGATCCGGGAAATATGGTAAAAGAATTTTACCGGAAGATTTATTAATATATTTGTCTGAACCATGATTTAACAGATTCAGGGATTTTCCTGATGCAATGAATTATCGTGGTAATCTTTTAATCCGCTCAATTAAGGTTCAGACAATGTCCTCTCACCATATCGTTCGTGAAAAGCAGGAGCCAGCCTTGCTCATACTGGGACTGGACAATTTTTCGGACGAATTATTGGGCCAGCTGCTGGAATGGAGCCCTACAGTAATGGTGACTGAACCCATAGCCGAAAAACTAAATGCATACGGGATTAAAATAGATTGGGTGATAGCCGATAGTACTATTGACGATATTCAATCGGATATAAAATTCCTTCAGCTTAAGGATGATTCTTTAATCAAAACCGCTTTTGAGTTTTTGATCGTGAATAATTATTTGGCGGTTAATATTGTGACGGATGAATTGGATATAGCCGATTATTTTCCTTATTGGGACAAAATAAATTTGGTCATATTCAATAATTATAAAAAAATATACCCCGTAAACCCGGGCTTCAGTAAATGGAAACCGAAGGGTGAACTTATAGAGTTATTTAACAGGCCGGCAGAACTGGAGGTTATTGGACTGGAAAAGATACGGGAAAATCATTTTACTACTACAGCCGATGGAATTTTCAGTATTAAATTTGACGCCGCTTTTTTGTTTATAGCAGAAAGTTTGTAGTCAACAAAACGACTGATAAGTCATTTTTATGCGATAATTTCCCGGGCATAATTAATAAATAAGTATACTTGTGTATATTTAAACCTGAATTAGCTTTTAGCGGCCCGTTTTTTGATTGTATAAATGATTAAACGTTAAACTGTTTAATTAAAAAGTAGTCAAAACCTCTGACTGGCATAACTAAAGTGCTGGTAACAAGAAAAATCAATGGTATGAAAAGGACATATATAAACTTAATGGGTATCGCTTTTAACGCACTTTTGTGTTTGTTTTTAGCTTTACCGGCTAGCGCGCAACGTCAAAGCAATGGTGGCGGCGGTGGCAATAACGGAGGAGGAGGTTCACGACCTGCTGCATCAAGCGGCGGTGGTGGTGGTCAAAGCGCCCCAAGACCAAGCTATAATGGCGGTGGCGCCCAACGTACAGGCATAAGTGCGCCGCAACGTACTAATTCAGTTGCGCCTCAGCAACGTGGCAATGTTGCGGTTGCCCCCAATAATGTGGTACGCCAGGGTGTACCCCGCCAGGGTATTTCGCCCGGTCAAAGAGGTGTTTCTGCAACTGTGCAAATGGGTTTAACAGCCCGCCCGGCTTATCGCAGTTATCCCGGCTTACCCGGTAGCCCTGGCGTTACCCGCATAACCGGTGGCGGTGGAAGGCCCTACGCCGGGTATTATAATGCACATGGCTATTATAATTCATTTTATGCACCGCACCTTGGTTTTCGGTTAAATGTGTTGCCTTACGGCTATTATCCGTTCTATTTCGGCCCATATCAATATTTTTATAGCGATGGTTTATACTATCAATACGAAAACAGTCAATACACTGTTGTTGAGCCACCTGTTGGAGCAGCAATAAATACCTTACCTGATAATGCCCAATCTATTGTTATAAATGGTATACAGTATTATGAGCTGAATGGTGTTTATTATCAGCCGATAACAAAAGATGATGGCACGGTTGTTTACCAGGTTGCCGGTAAAGATGGCGAGTTAAACACAGATGGCGGTGCTGATGCCCAGGCAGCAGTTGCTCCACCACAAATTGGCGACATCGTTACTTCATTACCTGATGGAACCCGTACCATAAAAATCAACGGTCAAAAACTGTATGTATCTCCTGATGATTACTATTACCAGGACGCAAGGGATAACAACAATAATAAAGTTTATAAAATTGTAGGCACACCGACTGACGAGCCCAATCAATAAAATAACTAAAAGTTTGCGATAAGCGGTTTGCAGTGGGTAGTTATGTAACAGCCTTCTGCAAGCCGCTTATTATTTAATAGAACTTTTCTCTGCCTGTTGCAACTATTAACTGCAAACGGATTAATTATGAGTATCTTTAGAGAAATTGCCCTTATGATATTATTTTCAAGGAGAAACCTGCATTATTCCGACTATAAATGGAGCGTATATGCTGCCAATGACCCGCATGTGAATGGCAAGCCGGACGAAACCTCTTTTAATAAAGCGGAGGGTAATGAGGTGGTTTATTTGATCAACAAACTAATGATATTATGGGATTACCGTTTTGCCAACACCGGTAATAAAATGGAAAAACTAATTCATGACAAGCTGCCCGAAGATGTTAATCAACAAAAAGAAGTTTTGAGCTGGATAAAAGAAAACCTGAAATTCTGATTGATCTAAAGGGATATTCGGTCTCTTTAATGTTAAAACATACATGTCCCATCGGGACTACCTATTTGTAGCAATAAGTTTATATTATGTCTTGCCGCGTAGGGGCTACCCTTTTCAACCTGTCAAGTTGGGGTTGCACCTACGGAGCAATTTTTTTTCTATTGGGATTGGCTACAAAGAGGTAGCCCCTACGGGGCAATTAATAATGCTTTAATCTATCACATCCCCTTCTTTTGTCTCATCAGAAGGATGGTTTATAACCTTATCACCTGCTTTCAAATCGCCAAAAACCTCTGTTGCGTCAGTACCTACCAGGCCCTCTTTAATATTTACCAATACCGCTTTTTTATAACGTACGGCTATTACGTATTCCCGTTCGGTTGAACGTACAATGGCGCTATTGGGAACAAGCAAAGATTTGGCTCCTGATAACATTGGAATTTTAACTTCGGCATACATACCCGGCTTTAACTGGCCGTTTTGATTGGTTACATCTATCTCAATCGCTTCCTGCTGCATACTGCCTAAAGCATTGGCCGAGCGGCTTATACGGGCGGTTTGCGTTTGACCAGGCATAGCGTTGAAAGTAAATGATACGGGCTGTTTCAGGTCAACCTTATCTACATAATCTTCAGGAATGGAAACGGTCAGGCGCATTTTATGGATGTCCTGCAACACCAGCATGGGCTGGTCCGTAGTTTTTCCGGGGGCGACAAGTGCGCCAGGAGATACATTACGTTGAACAATCATTCCGTCAAATGGCGCGTAGATTTTTAAATATCCCTGCATGGTTTTAACTGATTGTACGTTTGAAACTTCCGATTGTGCCATGGCCTGGTCGGCTTTCATTTTTGAGCTGGCATTGTCCAAATCTAATGGTGACACTGAGCCGGGCTCTTTTGCGGCTTCTTTTAAACGCTCATATTTTTCTTTACTGGCTTCCGCGTTTTCTTTAGCCTGCAAATAGTGTGAATTTGCGGCCTGTAATTGCGATTCCATTTCCGGAGCTTCCAGGGTAATCAGCAACTGCCCCTTTTTTACCAGCGAGCCGCGATCTACAAAAATGGTTTTGACAAAGCCATTCACTTTTGGGAAGAGGTTCACCTCATTAAAAGGAACCAACTGTCCCGGCAGCCGGGCCGAACTTGACAGTGCCTTTTCGGTTACATCGACTAATTGGTATTTATTGGCGTTTTTAGAGGTCTGTGCAGTCAGGTCAACCGGCTTTTGATTGCCGGAACAGGCAGCAAATAAACTGGCTGCCGCTATTATTAAAAAAGATCTATATTTCATTGGTGTGGATATTTAAGTTGTTGGTTTCTGTTATTTCTTCGGGCATTAATGATGGTTCGTCATAGGTGGTTTTGGCCTGTACCCAGGCAAATACCATTGGCAATATAAATAAAGCGGCAAGTGTGGAGGCAAAAAGCCCCCCGATAACCGCGCGGCCAAGTGGTGCTGTTTGTTCGCCGGCCTCACCCATACCCGAGGCCATCGGGATCATACCCGCTATCATAGCTAAACTGGTCATCAGGATAGGGCGCAAACGGATGGATGCACTGGTAATAGCCGCCCTGCTCGAATCCCGGTAATCTAACCGCAGCTTTTCGGCATTGGTTACGATAAGGATAGCATTGGCTACGGACACCCCGGTAGACATGATCATACCCATATAAGATTGCAGGTTAAGTGTTGATCCGGTTATCAGCAGCGCTGTAATAGAGCCTAAAATAACCGCAGGAATGGTTGACAATACCGTTAACGATACCTTGAACGATTGATAATTGGCGGCTAACAAAAGGAAGATGACCAAAATAGCAAAGCCCAAACCATTTTGCAGGCTGCTTAAGGTTTCTGTTAAAAGGCTGGACATGCCTCCTATTGTTGCAATTAAACCCTTGGGTGGTTCGCCGACAGATTTAACAGCCGCTTGCACGGCTGATGTGGCTGTACCCAAGTCCTTCTTATAAATATTCGCGCTTACGGTTATAAAGCGACGCGGACCGGTTCGGTCGTACTCGCCTGCAGCTGTGGTGTCTTTAAAGGAAGCAACATCAGCAAGCGTTGGGCTGCTTTGCCCTTTTACTAAGGGTATCTCTTTAAGCTCGTCCATCGAGTTCATCACATACTCGGGTATTTGCGTTTGTACCTGGTAGGTGTACGAGTTTTTTTCATCGAGCCATAAATTTTTTAAAGTAAAACGGCTTGATGAAGTACTTGCTGTTACCGACCGGGCAATATCGCTTACGTTCAATCCTAACTGCGAAACTTTTAAACGGTCGAGCGTTATAGCAATCACCGGGTATTTTAAAGGTTGATTGATCTGTACATCGCGCAGGTATGGGATTTGTTTCAGCTTTGCTAAAACCTTGTCGGCATAGGTTTCAATCTGCTGCATATCTTTTCCGGCTACCTGTACTTCTATAGGCGTATTTGCGCCCTGGCTCATGATCTTTTCGGTCATGTCAATCGGCTCAAAAGTGATAGCCATTTCGGGTATGGCCTGCGCAATATTTTTCCGCAGGGCATCCTTTAGCTCATCCATATTTACCTTATACTCTTCGTCCAGGTTTACCTGCAAAACGGCCTCGTGGGTACCGGTATTAAAAACATAGAGGTTACTGCTGCCAAAGCTGCTGGGAACTAACCCAATATAGCCGGAGGATATCTTTACATGATTGTTTACTGTTTGATCGATAATATGCAGCACCTGTTTAAACTTGTCTTCAGTACGCTCCAATCTTGTTCCCTGTGGCTCTTTCATGCGGATCTGGAACTGGCCGTTATTTAATTTCGGCATCATATCCTTGCCTATCAACACAAAACCAACCCCGGCAAGCAGGATTACAACCACTAAATAAACGGGTACGATCAGTTTTTTACGCGGCATTAAACGGGTGATAATATTGATAAGGCGACTTTTAACTTTTTCGAAAAAGTTATTTTGCTCCGGATGCTCTACTTCTTCCTGCCGGTGCCGGTGTACCTGTGCTTCTTCACGGTTGTCTAATGATTCACCGGCATGAGCATGCACCTTATTATGATGATAAGTTTGATATTGTTCTGCCTTGATCATCCAGTTGCTTAAAATAGGCACCAGGGTTTGTGCCAAAACATAGGATACGATCATGGTTAAACCTATAGCCATCGAAAGGGGTAAGAACATGGCCTTTGGCACCCCGTTCATTAAAAATGAGGGTGCAAATACGGCCAGTATACAAAGGAGGATAAGCAACAACGGAAAAGATATTTCCTGGCACGCATCATAAATAGCCAACCGTTTTGATTTGCCCATTTCCAGGTGCTGGTGTATGTTTTCGATGGTTACCGTGGCCTGGTCGACCAATATTCCTATCGCTAAGGCTAACCCGCTTAGTGTCATGATATTAATAGTTTGACCAAACAGGCCCAATAGCAATACGCCTATCAATATGGATACCGGGATAGTAATTACCACGATCAAACTGCTGCGCCAATCGCCCAAAAACAACAGCACCATCAGGCCGGTAAGCAGGGCGCCTAAGCCACCTTCGGTCATTAAGCTTTTTACGGCATTTACCACGAACACGGATTGATCGAACTCATAAGAGATCTTCACATCGTTGGGCAGCAAATTTTGCATTTCGGGCAGTTTGCTTTTTAGATCCTGCACTACTGTCCATGTAGAAGCCGAGGCGGTTTTAACAACCGGCAGGTAAACGGAGCGTTTGCCATTTACCAACGCATAGTCAACCGTAACATCGGCGCCATCGCTTACACGGGCTATGTCTTTAACGTAGATAGGAACCCCATTTTTTGTGAGCACCGGGATATTGCCAAAATTTGCCGAATTTTTAACCAACGAGTTCATGGTTGTTAAATACATGGTATTCCCCATTCGCAAGTTACCGGATGGCGACATCACATTGTATTTGGCCAATGCATCCACCACCTGGTCGGGTGTAAGGTTGAAGCTGCGCAGCTTATCCGGATCTATGCTAAAAACAATCGTCCGGGCATTTGAACCAAAGGGAGGGGGCGCTGATAGTCCGGGAATGGTTGAAAACATAGGCCGGATACGTGTGGCCGCTAAATCATAGATATCTTTCAGATTTTCGGTTTTACTATCCAGCACCAGTTCACCAACCGGTAATGATGAAGCATCATACCTAATTACTTGTGGAGGTAAGGCGCCTGGCGGGAAGAAACCCTGCGCCCTGTTTACCTGTAAGGCCACCTGGGCCGAAGCTTCGGCCATATTGGTGCTTTCATAAAATGAAATTTTTATGATGGTTAAACCCTGTATGCTTTTACTGCTGATGTTTTTTACACCATCGACATAGAGAAATTGATTTTGCAGACCCGTGGCAAAAAAACCCTCCATCTGCTGCGGCGACATTCCGCCGTATGATTCGATAACGTATATGGTGGGTAGGTTTAGTTTCGGAAAAATATCTATCGGGATATTTGTTGCACTGATTACGGCAAAGATTAAAAGGCTCATGGTTATCACGATTACGGTGATGGGCCTTTTCAGTGCAGATGTGACCATTGACATAGTTAATTATTTTAATAAGTTTAAGACACTGTTTACCTGGTTCTCGGTGATGGCTTTCTGGAACAGCGCATTCGAGTATTCATATTTGGCTTGCATATAGTCGGTCTCCGCGCGATAAAGAATGTTTAGCGCGGCATCCAGCTCAATAATATCCGTCAAACCGTTTCTGTATAAGGATAGCTTTTGCCTATACCCGGCGTTTGCTGCCCTTAGCTGGTTGGGGATTTCCTTTAAGCGGTCCAAAGCCGTTTGCATTTCAACATCCGCCTGGTTAGCACTTACCGAAAGCAACTGCTGTTGCTCTTGTAGTTTTCTTTCGGCATAATCGGTGCTGGCTTTTTGTGTTCGTAGCTTAAGTTGCTTTCGGCGCAAATCAAACAGGTTGTAGGATATGCCTACACCTACCAAATAATTGCTGCGCTGAAAACCATAACCCGTTGAAAGGCTGTTATACTGCCCGGCAGCATCAACACTTGAGCCCCGTCCCCATGCAGCTGCTTCGAGCGAAACCTTTGGGTTATAAAGCTTTTTAACCAGTTTCTCCCGCTCCAAACTGTTTTGATAAACGGACCGATAGAAATTGATAAGCGGATGATTGGAAGTATCAGCCGGAAAAAGGTAGGCCGAGGGCTGACCGATCAACGTTGCTTCTACTGTTGTATCGGGAACAATGGATTGATAAGGCATGCCTGTAACTGCCGAAAGCTGCAATTGAACTTGCTTTAATTGATTATTGAGCTCGATATAGTTTAACCTCGCTTTCGAAAGTTCGGCTTCGGCAATGCTGGTGTCCACACCAGCCCTGGTGCCACTTTTGGCAAGGGATTCGATGGACCGCCGGATTTCTTCGTTGCGCTGAATATTGCGGGATTGTATGTCCAGGTAATCCTGTAAGCGAAGCAATTGCAGATAATCGCTTATCGTAAACGCCTGCAACTGATATTTTGATTGCGCAAATTGATTTTGTTCAACCTTTACATCAGAATTGGCAACGCGGTTTTCGGCGCCATATTTACCAAAATTGTATACCTCCCAATCAAGGGCTGCAATGCCCAGGTTATCTGATAGTGCGGTGGTTACATTAGTATTATGGATACCACCCGAGCTGGAAGGGATTATACCAAAGCCAAAATAGGGCCCCGTTGTGTTATTGCCCGAACCAATATCGGCCTGGTAATTCAGGCGCAGGTTGGGCAGCCAATTGCTGCGAGTTTCGGCAGCCTGGGCCTGGCGGATAAGAATAGCGGCAGAATCAGTGAGCAAGGTTGGCGCTTGTTGGTCAACCCTTGATAACAGTTCTTTTAAAGTGATGGGTTTTGACGATTGCTGCGCATTTGCGGTTATCGCTATAAAAAACAATAACACTAGGCACAGGGATCTTTTAAAACTTAACATTTGATATTAGAATTAATAATGAGAAATAGAAAATAAGATGAAGCAGCAGGCATGGCCTTGCTGTTCAATAATTACCGCAAGTGGCGGCTAATTCAGAAAGATCAAATAAGTAACTGGCCGGTAAACAGAGTCAGCGGCTGTGGTAATAGTTGGAGATGTAGTTGTTGTAAAAGACGGTCGGTAACGCCTTCCCTAATTTTAAAAACTAAAGGGAATAATATCGCCAGCAAAAAAGCAAAGCGCAAAAACAAATTGGTCGCCGGTTGCGACAGCTGTTTTTGAATGGCGTTCATTGACGAACGGCCATCTTCAATTTTGCGCTTACTGAAGATCTTTGCGAAGATGTTGGTTTTAACAGGAGATTTTAAATGACCAGATATGCCAAAACCAATAAATGGCTTTGCCACAAAAAGGAATGCAGCAATGCAAAAAATTATTTTGGCTGATTGGATGCGGGTCATTTTAAATACTTAACTAATTAATAAACAACTTATTTAAGCGTTTATTGTTGTTATTGTTTCATTGCAAATTTAATAAAATTTTATGCTAAAGCGTTTAATTATATTGGATTAGCAGCAACGCATAGTTTTAGTAAATTTGTAATTATACCTATTAACCCTATTGAGTACGTTTAATTAAAAAGGTTTAACCAGCAGCGGTTTATGAAAAACGAGAGACAATTGAAACGGACACTTTTTTTACTGGCGTGTGGTTTACTATTCAACGCTACATTATTTGCACAAACCTTAAAAGTTGCGGCAGCGGCCAACTTACAATCAGTTATACAAGTATTGCAAAAAGACTTTAAACAAAAAACCGGTATTGAAATAGAACCTATTGTAGGTTCATCGGGTAATTTAGTGGCGCAAATGCATAACGGTGCCCCTTTTGATGTTTTTTTATCGGCCGATATGAGCTTTCCAAAAAAACTATACGACGACGGCCTTAGTGTAAGCCCCCCAGTTGTTTATGCCTTTGGCAGCCTGGTTATTTGTAGTACACAGGATTTGGGATTTGAAAACTGGGAACGGGTATTATTAACGCCACGGATAAAAAAATAGCCATTGCCAATCCTGCCATTGCACCGTACGGATTAGCGGCGCAGGAAGCCTTACAACATAAAGGCATATTTAACGATATTAAAGGCAAACTGGTAACAGGTGAAAGCATCTCGCAGGTAAATACTTATATTACTACCAGTGTTGTTGAGGTTGGTTTCACCACACAATCATTAGTGAAGGACCCGGCCAACAAAACTAAACTTTACTGGCAGGCGGTTGATCCTAAAATTTACTCACCAATTGAACAGGGGATGGTGGTGTTAAAAAGCAGCATGAATAAGCTAAACGCGGAGAAATTTTATAAATACATGTTAAGCAATGACGCTAAGAAGATATTGGAGGAATATGGCTATCACGTGCAATAAATGACGACAGACCTTTCTCCCATCTGGCTTACGCTAAAACTGGCAAGTATAACCACCTTGTTGTTGCTGATCATTGGGTTGCCTATAGCCTGGTGGTTATCAAAAGGACGGTCGGTTATAAAAACTATTATTGAGGCCATTATTACGATGCCGTTGGTTTTGCCGCCATCGGTGCTCGGGTTTTATTTGTTGCTGGCATTTAGTCCGCAGCATGGCGTTGGTAAATGGCTACAGGATGTTTTTGATATCCGTTTCGTGTTTTCTTTCCAGGGGTT
>Ga0207054_1150_pt1 | contig 19254 bp, 18 predicted proteins | sample Alteio_BWMinCont_60_FD_153288 | JGI IMG/M metagenome (GOLD analysis project Ga0207054, IMG submission 153288) | Enriched cells from forest soil in Barre Woods Harvard Forest LTER site, Petersham, Massachusetts, United States -... | ecosystem: Environmental > Terrestrial > Soil > Temperate forest >... | reverse complement strand
TGCTGTTGAGTCATCCGCTGACGACTGAGGCTGAGGTGGCGCGGGCGCGGCTGACGGCGATGGGCGCGGAGAGCAACCTGACGCCGGAGGAGCTGCGCAGCCTGGGTGATGCGTACTACAACGCGGGCCGCTATAACCTGGCGTCCGAGCAATATCACGCGCTGGCACGCCACACCACGCTGGACCCCGGCGCGCGGAACGGCTACGCGGTGGCTGCGGCGGCGTGCGAGCTGAAGCTGAAGCGCCTGAGCGAAGGAGAAGCGAAAGCGCTGGCCGACACGAGTGACGACAATGGCGCCCGGCGGCTGTACCTTTTGATGGAGCTGGCCCGCAACCGCGACAACGATGGCGAACAGCAGCGTCTGGTGAGCCAACTGGAAGAACGTTTCCCGCAGAGCCAATGGCTAGGAGAAGCCCTCTTCTCCAGCGGCAACATGTACATGTTGAGGAGGGATTATGCGGCGGCGGTTGGGTATTACAGCTACTTGGCTACGCATTTTCCTTCGAACAAGAATGCGGCGGCGGCGCACTGGCGGGCGGGCTGGCTGAGCTACCGGGAGGGATTGTTCCCGGACGCGGCACGGATGTTCGACGAACAAATCCGGCAGTACCCGACGGCGACGGAGAGCGCGGCGGCGCTTTACTGGCGGGGGCGGCTCTTTGAAATGCAGGATCATCAGCCGGCGCAGGCGGCAGCCAACTATCGAACGGTTGTTTCGCGCTATCAACATTATTTCTACGCCCAGATGGCGCGGCAGCGGTTGTCGGCGCTGGGACAGCCGGTGACGGTGTCACAGACGGAGATTGAAGGCTTCAAGTCGCCGCCGATTCCGCATTTGACTGACACGTTTCCGGCGGACAGCCCGCATATCGCGAAGGCGCGGCTGATTGCGAACGCGGGATTGAACGATTACATCGGGCAGGAACTGGCGGCAGATCCCGACTCTGAGTCGTGGGGCGCGCTGGCTGAGGCGCAGATCTATGCTTCGTTCGGCGAGACGTTTCGCGCGATGAAGGCGCTGAAGCGCGCGCTGCCGTATGCGACGTCGGCGCCGATCAACTCGATTCCGCTGGCCTACTGGCGGATTCTTTTCCCGGAGCCGTGGTGGGACACCATCAAGACCGAGTCGGCAAAGAATGGGCTGGACCCGTACCTGGTGGCCTCGCTGATAAGGCAGGAGTCGGAGTTCAACCCTTCGGCGATTTCGTATGCGAACGCCTACGGGTTGATGCAAATTGAGCCATCGGTAGGGAAGTCGCTGGCGCGGCAGGAAGGCATTACGAACTTCCAGACGTATCAGTTGCTGAACCCGGAGGTCAACATCCGGCTGGGGACGCGGTATCTGAAACAGATGATCGATCGCTTTGGCGGCGTGCAGGAGTACGCGCTGGCAGCGTACAACGCGGGTGACTCGCGGGTGGTGGATTGGCAATCCGCGGGACCTTATCATGGCATCGACGAATTTGTGGAATCCATTCCATTCACTCAAACGCGGGACTACGTGCAGGCGATTTTGCGCAACGAAGAGATCTATCGCGGGATTGATGGTGCGGGAAGCGCGCAAACGAGCGCGGTCGCGCAAGCATCAAAATAGGGATGGCCGACCTCGCAAATAAGCTCGTGGGACCCGTAGTGGCTGCAACTTTTGGGCAAGGGAACCCGGTTATGCACGGATCGGCAGCGATTCCGATTGACGAATGGAAAGGAAGCGGCAACACTAAACTCGACCCCGAGGCGTCCAATTCTCAGGGTTGAACCTTGCAACCAGCAGTTGCTGTACAACGGAGCCCGATGGCGTAAACGCTACTTAGGCTCGAGTGCATCTCAACCACTGGAGGGCAGGATGTCAGCCGACTTGCAGTTCCTGGAAGAATGGATCCCCGAAAGAATGGACCCCGGCACGGTTTTCGTGCTTGAAAACCAGACCAAGCTTGGGCATGCACAAAACCCTTACGTGGCGGTGATGTCGTGCCCGCGCTGCGGCACCATGGGGCTGATCACGCGCCGGCAACTTTGCGGGGGCGAGCCGATGATCTGCGGCGGCGACTTCTGCTCGGCTGAGTACCAGCTCGACGGGGAGAATATCAACTTCCGCAATCCGCAATAGACGCGATTGATTGCAAGTGCCCACGTGCTGGATACAACGTTATGCGTCCAACCTGTGCAACGGAATGCCGCGCGGGCAGCACGTTGAGTAGAGCGTGTTGCGCTGCACGGCGTTAAGTCGGATTCGGGCGCAGGAAGTGCTGTTTACGGATTAGTTATTTCCGGTTTGCCGACTGTCGTTAGCTAAGCTAATGACATGTCCGGTTTTCCCACGATCCGACTGCAATCTTGCATGTGTGGTCGATTCCTCGACCGACCGGCGGATTCCGTCGGGTTTGGTTGGGTGTCTTTTCAGCGCCGCCGACCATTGTTGCGCAACCTTATACGAACCTGTCGCAAGGCGGCCGTCGGCGCCAATACTCGTAAGCCGGCCTGGCTCAATAAGGTCGACAAAACGAAGCTCTTCGGTCAACTCCATTCGGGCAATCTGTCGTGCATCGAGGAAAGCTCCAGAAACTGCTGGCGTCCGGTTGTTGAACCACAGGATTCCAGAAGACAGCACTCGGGGTCAGCGCCTGCATAGAGGACGCCGAATGCCCCCGATGCAGGACAGTCGGGGTCGTCGAAACGATAGTTGCCGGTTGTTCCAAAAAAAAATGGGGTTGTGAACGCTCTGGTGGTGGCGGTATAAAACGTCTCCCTTGTGAAGCGTGAAGATCAGCGGATTTTGGGTGGGCAACTCCGCATGTGGGAGCGGATGGTCGCCCGGATGGTCGATCATATGGCTCCTTGTTCACCGTACCCACTCGCCACGCTCACTACGTCGCCAACTTTTCCCTCTCAGAGGGCTTCAATCGGCGAGCTTCCTCCAAGCCTTTCGTTCGGGCTTGTAAAGAAGTTGAGTTGCATCCAGGGATCGATCGCGCTCAGCTTTCCGAGGACTTCTTCAAGGCCCTTGATTGTCATGCCTTCATCGAATTGGAAGCTGGGATAGCTATAACCACGTCTTCCTTGTGTGAGAGCAAGAAGTTGGTTCGAAGCCCGTCGCGTGTCAACTGCTTGGCGAGAGATGTTCAAAACGTCAGCAACTCTCTCGGAGGCTAATGCTCCTCCGCTAGTCTTCAGCAATTGTTGCCGAAGATTAAGTCCTCGGAGTTTCGCTGCAACGAGAGGATCGTCCGATGTAAGCTCCAACACCCACGGAGCTGAACTAACTGCCGCAAGCATGACTAAATGATCCGTTGGAGCTGTGGTAGCCTCATCAATCAAAGCGTTGCTGAGGTCGTCTTCCAGGCATTTGACTGCCCTGAAAACCCGCGTGCAGAACGCCGGACGCTTTGTTTTTCGTAAACTGCCGCAAAGCTGAGATCAAGAAATGATGTTCAATCGCCGGGTCGCGATCAATGTTGAGACACAACTTCTCGCCCTCATAATAGGCATCGCTCAACCATCTCAAATTTCGAGTCCTCGGAACGGCAGAGGTCGCGGGTTCGGAGTCCCGGCCATCGTCTTCCTTGGTCGTATAGACCGCCCTGTTGAGTTGTTGGCTGCGAGGTGGATTTTCTTTCTGTCAGATTTGCGCCATGCCGCCGTCTACGAAGAGTTCAATGCCGTTCACGAAGCTGCTGTCGTCAGAGGCGAGAAACACAACTACCTTGGCGATTTCATCAGTTGTGCCGACGCGACCAAGCGGTATTGTGGTGACCTGGAAACCCTGCACCTGCTCCTTAGTCAGTCCCATCAAATCGTACCCCGGAGTAGGCACGACGCCCGGACTGATGGCGTTGACGCGTATTTTGCGTTCCTTGAGGTCAAGCGTCCAGTTGCGTGCGAATGACCGCACTGCCGCCTTCGTTGCGCTGTAAACACTGAATGCGGGCGTGCCTTTGATCGAAGTGGTGGACGCGGTGAGGATAATCGACGACCCCGGCGGCATTAGCGGCAGCGCCTTCTGCACGGTGAAGAGCAGACCACGGAGATTGGTATTGAAGGTACTGTCGAAATGCTCCTCGGTGATCTGACCAAGGGGCGCGAGGCCACCACCTCCGGCGTTGGCAAAGAGAATGTCGAGCCGACCCTTCTCGTTTTTGATGGCGGCATAGACACGGTCAAGGTCTGCAAGGCTGGAGACGTCACTACAGATGCCAGTAACGTCGCGTTCTATGAGTTTCACGGCAGCGTCGAGTTCGGGTTGACGGCGGCCAGTGATGAATACATACGCGCCTTCGGACACAAACCGTTTGGCTGTGGCGAGACCGATTCCGCTGCTTCCGCCGGTGACCAGGGCGATTTTTCCTGAAAGTTTGTCCCTGCTCATGACTTTGGCTCCTTTGATGTTTCTGTTGGTTCGTTGCTATTCCTTACCGAACGGTACATAATCAAACATCATAGACAGGAAAGCTGTCAATGATTTATTTACTTATCGGTATGAAAGGCGAGAAAATCACATCGGTTGTCGGACGTCCCCGCGCTTTCGACACAGAGGAAGCGTTGGACCGCGCGATGCAGGTTTTTTGGCGGAAGGGTTACCTTGGCACGTCGCTTTCCGATCTCACAAATGCGATGGGCATCAATCGTCCCAGTCTTTACGCCGCCTTTGGCAACAAGAAATCTCTTTTCCGCAAAGTGCTCGACCGCTATCTAAAGGGTCCGTCCGTTTATCTCTCTGAGGCGCTCAGAGAGCCGACAGCGCGCGCCGTAGTCGAGCGGGTGTTCTATGGGGTCGTGGATCTGTTGACCGATCCGCATACGCCGAGAACTTGTATGTGGGTGCATGGCGCACTTTCTTGCGGGGACGATCCGTTGCGAAAGGAATTCGTGGCGCAACGTGTCGCTGGATTCGAGGAGTTGCGTGCACGGTTCCGGCGCGCAGTTTCCGAAGGCGACCTGCCCATCAACTCGGATGTGGACACGCTTGCGAACTTCGTGCAGACGGCCAACTTTGGCTTGACTGTTCAGGCGTCCACCGGTGCCACCCGCAAGGATCTGTTGTGCGTGGTTGCCGCCGCTCTTCAAGCTTGGCCGAAGTGAAACCCAAGCGCGACGCGCTGAAGAGCTTAGTCGCGAACACACGGCAGTGGCCTAGCCGGTAAGATTGCAGATTACAAGTCCATCTTTGGAAAGATCATGACCGATCTGAATTCACTCATCGTGTTCGCGTACGTTATCGATGCGAATAGCTTTTCAGGAGCGGCCCGCATTCTTAAAATGCCGACCTCGACTGTAAGCCGCCGCATCGCGGAGTTGGAGGATCAGCTTGGAGTGCGTCTGATCGAACGTTCCACGCGGAGACTGCGGCTAACCGACGCCGGATCAGAGGTTCTCGAACACGCGCGGCGCATGGTTGAACTCAGCGATGCCGTCGACAATGCAGCCTCCAATCTGCTGTCGCATGTCTCAGGCACGCTGCGACTTGCATCTCCACCGAGCATCTCCGACACGTTGCTGGCTCCGATCGTAGGGGCGTTCCAGGAAGCGTATCCCGAGGTTCGCGTTCACATTTTCATCACTGATCGAATCGTCGACCATGTTTCCGAAGGTGTTGATCTAACCTTCAGAGTCGGGGATCTTGAAGATTCCTCCCTTGTCGCGCGGAGAATCCTCAAATATCGCCATCAGCTTGTGGCAAGTCCGGCGTACATGAAGAAACACAAACCGCCGAGGAATCCGAGTGACCTCCTTCAACACAGGCTGCTAGCGTTTTCTTTCTGGAAGCCGAAATGCCAATGGAACTTCATTCACATAAGCGGCAAAGACAAAGAGACCCTGACCTTTCAGCCGTATTTTTCAATAAACGATTATGCCGGACTTGCGACGGCGCTGCTCGCGGGCGTCGGCATCGGCGATCTTCCGCCGGTGGTGGAACCAAGCCTGCTGCGCGAGGGCCGGCTGGTGGAGATCATGCCAAAGTGGAAGTTTCGGAACTTTGATCTTTCCCTGGTCCATGCGGGCAATCGCCACATGCCTCGAGTGGTGCGAGTGTTCAAGGAATTCGCAGCCAAAATGGCCCTGCAGCTCTTTCCCAAGTTACCGGCCTAGTCAGTCGCGAGTCGGGCGGGAATTATCCCATATTTGGGAAATACATTTCCATTTATTCGCGTAGATGAGACAAGCCAGGAAGGCCTATATTCGAGGCGGAAGGAAAGATTTTGGGAATTCAGGACACACGAATGAGTGCTACGAAAGAAGCAGTGACTACCCTACTTGCGAAGTACAACGATGCCTTGAATGCATCGAGTACCGACGCAGTGATACCCCTCTATGCTGAAGACGGTGTTTTCATGCCTCCTTACAGCCCATCTGCAGTTGGCCCAGAGGCGCTCAGGAAAGCCTACGATGCGGTTTTCAGGGCCATTACCCTGAACGTGAAGTTCACTATCGCTGAAATCGTCGAGTTGGCGCAGGAGTGGGCATTCGCGCGCACTAATTCTGCGGGAACAACGTTGGACCAAGCGACCGGAAACAGCAGCGCCGAGGCAAATCAGGAACTTTTCATCTTCAGGAGGGGTAGGGATGGCTCCTGGAAGATCGCGCGATATAGCTTTTCCTCTACGAATCCGCCACGACATTAAATCAGGAAGGAGCCCACTCATGGCTGAGATGAAAGCCGTCGTGATCTACGAGGCGGGCGGACCGGAAGTCCTGAAGGTGGAGACCCGTTCCATACCGACTCCGATCAGCGGACAGGTGCTGATTCGCGTGAAGGCATTTGGATTAAACCGTTCCGAGCTCTTCACGCGGCAGGGCCACTCGCCGGGAGTGAAATTTCCGCGAGTACTCGGGATTGAAGCGGTCGGGGTGGTAGAGGAAGCTCCGGGCGGCGAGTTTCAAAAGGGTGACGTGGTGGCGAGCGCGGTGGGCGGCATGGGTCGCGAGTTCGACGGAGGATATGCAGAGTACACGTGTCCGCCGGCGAGCCAAGTGAAGAAAATCGAGGTGAAGCTGCCATGGGAGACCCTGGGCGCGATGCCGGAGATGCTGGAGACTGCCTGGGGTTCGCTGTTCCGGGCACTGCGGCTAGCAAAGGGTGAGCGGCTTCTGATCCGCGGCGGCACAACGTCGGTTGGGCTTGCAGCAGCCGCCATCGCCAAAAACAGTGGGGCCTTCGTCGCATCCACGACGCGCAATCCCGACCGTGTCAAACTGCTGCTCTCGTGTGGCGCCGACGATGTCATCGTGGACACCGGTTCTGTCGCCGGCGAGGTTCAAGGCAAATATCCCGGAGGCGTCGACAAGGTACTCGAGATGATTGGCACGACGACACTCGAAGACTCGCTCCGTTGCCCAAAACGGGGCGGCATCGTCTGCATGACCGGCATCGTCGGAAACAAGTGGTCCTTCGATCAATTCGCGCCAATGGACGTAATCCCCACAGGGGTTTGCCTGACAGTCTACGCCGGCGAGTCGGAAGACTTTATGCGGACGCCTCTCAATGACCTTGCCAAGCAAATTGAGGCAAGCACGCTTCGCATTCAGGTAGGCAAGACTTTCCATCTGGACGAGATTGTCGAAGCCCATCGCGTGATGGAGGAGAACAAGGCTGGCGGGAAGATTGTAGTCCTCACCTGAAGATCTCGCCTAAAATCCTCCGCACCATTGGGAACAGGTAAAGGAACCATCGCCATGGATCGCCGGAACAAGGAAGAATCGATCACAGAGGCGGGCATCGCCGAGAAGAACCCGATACAACGGAGAGATTTCTTCAAGCTCGGGATTAGCGTTGCCGCTGCCGTGGGCACGCGCGTCGGCTTCAGCTCGATTGCTGCTGCCGCCCAGCACAGCGAGCGGACTTTGGGACCTCTCGATGCGGCGAGCGAAGCGAAAAAGACCGCGTTCGATCGGATCGGAAAAGGAGAAACGGTCCTCCTGATATCCGGCTTTCCGCAAACACGTAGATCGTGGAACAGGTTAATTCCCTTATTGTCCCCAAGATTTCCGTTGATACCGGCCGACTTGCCAAGCTTCGGGGACTCGGGAATCCTTTCGGCGCCGGCAACCACTGAAAATGTTGCCAGAGTGTTTCATGAGTTCGTCGGGAATCTCGGCGCACCACTGCGCGTCGTCGCCCACGATTTTGGCGCATGGTGTGCTTATAGCTGGGCGCTTCTCTTTCCGGACGATTTCAAATCTCTCACTCTCATCGAGGCTGGAATTCCCGGCATCACCTTGCTGAACGACATTCAGCTCTCTGACTACAAGCGGAAGTGGAACTTCATCTTCCAGATGCTTCCCGATTTACCCGCCAAACTGACCAAAGGGAAGGAGGACATTTACGTTGGATGGTGGTTCAAGAACAAGGTGTACAAGCCGGGAGCGGTCCCTCCGCGCGACGTAGCTGCCTATGTCGCGGCCTACGCTCGGGAAGGGCGCATGGATGCGGCCTTCGACTACTGCCGCAGGATTGTCGATGATATGGAATTCAACAAGAAGCAGTTCGCAGGCAAACTCCCAGTCCGTCTCCTCGCGGTCGGCGGGCAGTACTCCATTCCCACAATGGGCGAATCGCTTCAGCCCTATTTCCAAATCGCCAACTCCCTTGTGATTCCAGACGCAGGCCACTTTGTTCCTGAAGAGCAGCCTGAGGCGTTAGCCAAGGCACTCGGGGCATTTCTCTCGGCGAAAGGGTAGTCGCACACCGAGCTTTTGCTCCGGAAACAACTGCTTTTGAAAATGATCGCTCGGAAAGGAGAAAGGCGTGTCCACGCCATTGAGCCAGGCACTTCCAGAGTTTTTGAAGAGCTTACGAACACGCTTACTGTTCGTGTTGCGCGAGCAGGTGCCTCCTCTGTTCGTCGTCGGTCAAACGCCCAACGGGTTCCGCCGGATCGGCGTAGTCCCCTGAGGTTCATTCGAAGGCGAGCGGCTCTCTGGCGAATTGGTCAGCGGCAACGACTGGCAATCTCTACGCACCGATTCTTGCATCAAACTCGATGTTCGTCTCTTGCTCAAAACGACTGACGGCGCACTGATCGTGATGACGTATACCTGCCTACGCGCTGGCCCACCCGGCATTATCGAAAAACTCGAAAAGGGCGAGCTCGTCGACCCCGGCAGCTATTACTTCCGCATGACTCCGATCTTCGAGACCGCCGCGCCGCAATATGATTGGATCAACCGAATCATCGCTGTCGGTGCTGGGCACCGTCTCCCTGAGGGCCCGCGCTATAGCATCTTCGAGGTTCTCTGATGGCAAAACCAACAAGCTTTCAAAGCGACATCCTCCCGCTCTTCACTGAGCGCGACATTCGCGCCATGAGAAAGGCGTTCAACCTGGCAAGCTACGACGATGTGAAGGCTCACGCGGCCATTATCCACGACCGCATTCGGGGTATCGGAGGTGCAGTCATGCCGCCGCCTCAACCAAGAGGCGAGGGTTCCTGGCCTCAGACGCGCATCGACCTCTTCGCCCAGTGGATGGCGGACGGATACCAACCGTAGCGCGCTTCAGTGGGATGTGCCTGCTTCGCTGTTAGAGATCGCATTCGAGTGATCAGAGTATCGGGGACCGCGCACATCGGATCATAAATCCGCAGCATCTGGGAGGCTAATCTGGTGCCGCTTTTGGTGCCACTTTGTACCGTGATTTTGTGCTTTCTGGTGCGACAGAGTGCTGTGTGGATCCAGATCTGAAACAAGCAATGGAGCAATTAGCACGTGGTGAGGTGCGAGCGGCGATCGACAATCTCGATGGACAGCGGCGCGTGCACGAATTCAGCGACCGCGAGGAGCGGATTGCAGCTATCGCCCGCGAGTATGCGCGCTCACCTGAGAAAACGTTGGTTGTCTCTCCCGTTAATCGTTCACGTGTGGAGATCAATCAGCGCATTCATGGCGAGTTGCAATTCCGAGGCCTGGTCAGCCGAAATGAGCGTGCCATTACCACTCTTGTACCGCGCCAGGAGATGACCGGTGCGGACCGGACCTGGGCGGCGCAGTACCAAATCGGCGATGTTTTGCGATACTCGCGAGCCTCGCGGGAGACCGGAATCGGCAAGGGAGAGTATGCGCGCGTGACGGGGATACGACGCCGAAAAGAATTTGCTAACAGTTGCGCGTGCAGATGGAACCGTCAGCACCTACGACCCGCGCCGGCAAATGGGAGTGACGGTCTATCGGGAGCAGGCGAAGGCGTTCTCTCAGGGCGACCGCGTCCAGTTCACCGCGCCCAACCACGAATTGAAGATTGCGAACCGCGAGTTGGGGACGGTGGAGGCAATTGAGTCGAGTGGAGGGATGAAGATCAAGCTGGATAACGGCCAGAGAAGGACTCTTAATCCTGAGCAGTATGCCCATCTGGACCATGGCTACGCTGTTACCAGTCACTCCAGCCAGGGACAGACGGCAGATCGCGTACTCATCCACGTGGATACTGATCTCGCCGCCAAAGATCTGCTCAACAATCGTATGGCCTACGTTGCCGTTTCGCGCGGCCAGTGGGATGCACAGATCTTCACCAATGACCGTGGCGCACTCGGGAACGCGCTTGGGCGTGATCTTTCGCACCAGAGTGCATATCAACCACAGCAGGCTATTGCACCCACCGTTGTTCGGGATGTTGCCCAGACCCCGGAGCGCGAGTTCGGTCCGGGTATAGGGATGAGTTTAGGAATGTGAATTTGCAAGGTCGAGTATACGGAATCTCAATCTGAGGAGCGCAGATTATGCGAGGGATGAATGGAGTTAACAAGAAGGCGCCAGCGCGAGTTCAGGTGGCGCCAAGTTCCAAAATTCTGGTTAGCCGTGAGGAGGCCGCGCAGCTACTCTCTATCAGCGTGCGCGGGATCGATTATCTGTTGGCGACTCGCAGGCTTCCGTTCCGGAAGATCGGAGGACGGGTTCTGCTTCCTGTGGCCGAGCTGCGAAAGTATGCACAGGGCGACCACCCAGAGCGAATCGTGGCCTGATGGTCGGCTTCCTGTGTGTATCAAGCTCACTTCGGGAGGTGCGAGGGAAGCTAGACCGCCGGTGCGAGCTTTCGCGCAGCACGGTGCGCCGTTTTCTTCCCTCGGCTCGTTGCGCGGCGGCTTCGGCCTTCGATGGGACGGACGGCGATACTTGTCTGGAGATGGAGCCGGTCTGCATACCGCAACAGCTTTTCAATGCTCACTTGCGAGATCTTACCTCTGAGCAGGTTGCTCACCGGCGGCTGGTATTCATCCAAAACCTCCGCGAGCTGCGCTTGTGTGTAGCCCTTCGCTTTGACATGTTCCAAGATTGCAGACAGAAGTTCAGCCTTGATCTTCAGCGCGCTTGCTTCTGATGGGGAAAATCCCAGCGCATCGAAGACATTGCCCCTCACAATATGTGTCGGCCTATTTTCCGCTGCGTTTTTCATGACTCTTCTGCTCCTGTAATCGCTTCTTGACGAGTTTGAGACGCCGACTTGCGATCGCGGTGTCTCTCCGGTCCGTTTTGCGACTTTCCTTCTCAAAACAGTGCAAGACGTAGATCCTGTTTTCGATCTTCGAAAGGTAGATGTAGATCACTCTGTACCATGCGCTTTCATCAGCTTCTTTCAGTTCGTAGACGCCAGTGCCGATGGAGCTCATGTTCCGAGTCTGCGATGTTGGCTCTCTACCGATTTGTAGCTGCCTAAGCGAGAATCCAAGCGACCGTTTGATGTCATCAGGAAACCCGGACAACACCTCAAGCGAATCCCCTTCAAAATGGAGTTCGGCGGCCGGTGGGGAATCCTCTTTGAGCGCCATCGTATTGATCGTATCGCAATAAACTCTGTTATACAAGATTTATTATAAATGCTTCGCGGCTAGATCGCCAGGAGTTCAGATGGGCCATTCTTGGGACAAAAGCAGTTGCGACAGACCGATGCCCTTCGTTCCCGGAAGCCTAACACTCCTGCAAATTCCCCATGGAAGGAGCGCCAGTCAGCAATCTTGTCGCAGTCTATCGAGACTTTCGTTACGCTCATGCCTTAAAGCATAGCGGCTTCTACCTACGGGCAAACGGCGAGTGAGCTTTCGAGCTTGAACCTGGTTCAATTCTGCGAGCGAACGATGACCGCTTTGCTCTTGTAATTCCGATTGTCCTTGTGGTTCGCCACAAACTCGAGGGCATCGTCGATAAGCTCGCTAACCGTGACCACTTTGGTTTTGCGTAATTCCGGCAGTTTGCGTCCTGCCGCGGCATCGGCTTTGCGAGATTGGTAGAGCTTGATGGCGTCGGACTTGCGTCCAACCTTCTCACGGTGCCGCTTCCCGCTCGCGTAGTAGTGAATCCACCAAATGCCACTTCCCTCCGGATTCTCGTATACGCCTCGCATCAGGTTTGGGCGCGCGACATAGAAGTGAGTCAAGCAGCGCGCCGAGCCTCCCAATAGTCCTCGAATCGGCCATTGAGATGGCAACAGCGGAGGGCAACGATAGCGTTTGCCCCGCGGAGAGTCCAGAACATGCCAGACTGCTTGAGGCGGGAGCCGATTACGGTCTTGCAACCCGCTTCGATGACGCCGGAGCCTACAAACAAGTGCTGGCGGCGAAACTTGGGGTAGCGCATGCGCTCGGCGTTTCTCTCAAAATAGTTTGTCTCGACGCGAAGCCTCTCGATGACTTCTGGATTGGTTGAATCGATGGCGCGAAGGGTGAGGACCAGCTTTTCGATTTTCCCCTTGTCCAGCATGCGCCGCTGGTATTTCTTCATCCAAGCTTTCTGCTTCACTGCATCATTGGGGTGCAACTTAACTTGCGCGCTAACTCCCACAGATGCTCGCGCGCGTGATAGAGATCGACAATCTGAATTGCGCCCGGGAAGTGCAGATCGGCAAGATTCCAGATCCATTCGGCGCCATCGGCTAGGACGACTTTCTTTGCCGCGTGCTCCCAGCCGCGCTGGCAGGCTTCCAGGTAGATTCGTTTGCCAAACTCCTCGGCGGTCTCGATGGCTCCGGTGTAGGTAGTGGAATCCAGGTCGCGGATGGGGAAGCCTTCCTTGTCGCAGGTGGTTTGGGTGAACACACATCCCAGCTTGACTTCCCGCGTATGGGCCGGCTGACCGTCCGTCTTGCCCTGGCGGTCCACTGTTTCTTTCTTTACCACCGGCACTCCGGTCCCATCCATTTCGACGTAGAGAACCGGAATCGGCTTGCCGACGATGACGGGCAGATCCAGCTGGATCGCTTTCTGCATTTGCTCCCGTTCACGCTGAGCGATCTCTTCTCCGATCGCTTCTGCGATGCGCTCGACAGATTTGGTGGTCACTTCCAGGCCGGCCAGAACCTTCATCTGTTCACGGCCGTGATCGAAGGGAGCCTGCTGACCCACCAGGGCGTGCATGCGGCGCACACCGGGCGAGAACTCGGTGTTCTCAATGTCCAGTTCCACGTCGGCCGGAAACTGGCCTTGATGACAGTCCGGGCACAAATAGTAGGGACGCGAGACTTGTACCGGTCCCACCACCGTCAGCACCGACTTGAAACGTAGTTCCCGATACTGTGCATGATGTCCACAAGGACAGGGCAGCTGACGCTGATCTGGGGCCGGGACTTGGAACTGCAGCAGTTGGCTCAAGGCGGCTGCTCCGGCTTGGTGGAGGGCTGCCCGCAGCGCGTTCTCGAAGGCTTCCAGGTCGGTTCGGCCGTTGTTGTGCCGCTCGGCGAAGATGCGGCTCAGCAGTTGGTTTACTTCCCGCGCAATCTCCTGATGGATTGCAACAGCCGTTTTTTTTCCTGCGAAGATCGCCCAAGCGGAGGAATTCCTCCAGAAGCTTGGATCGATCCGCATCTAAGGAAGCGAGAGTATCAGGCACGTGGATTCCTTTCTGTGCGAATCAATACGCACAGATTATGCCACAAGAAAAAGGAATCCCATAAATCATTCCTTCTAGGTCGCCCGCCCATCAGGTTTACTCCGATGGCTGTTTCATCGGATTCAGTGTATCGTTAAGTCCGACTGTACAGCCATCGATAAGCGCAAATTTCAGACGGAGGGAGCTCCCCTTGCAGGATGTTCTCAATTTGAGTACAATTGTTCTCAAAATGAGTATACTGCTCACTTCTGTTGGAGATCTGCTTTTTGGCCAGACCAGAGGAAGGGTGTTGGCGCTTCTCTATGGTGCGCCCGATGAGACCCTCTTCGTCCGGCAAATCGCGCGCCACGTCGAGACCAGCGTGGGTACCGTGCAGCGGGAGCTTACACTGCTCGCCGACGCGGGCCTGATCAAGCGTTCCACAGTCGGCAATCAGGTCTTCTACCAGGCCAACCAAGAGCACCCGGAATATCCGGAACTCCGGGCATTGCTGGCAAAGACGACGGGCGTATTTCAGATGCTCAAGACGGCGCTTGCGCCGCTCTCGTCCCGCATCGATCTTGCCTTTGTATATGGTTCAGTTGCGCGAGGTGAGGAGAAGGCGACAAGCGACATCGACCTCATGGTGATCGGAGCCGTCTCGCTCGAAGAGGTGCTGGACGCCGCAGGCCCCGTGGAAAAACAGTTGCGCCGTCCTGTGAATCCGACCATTTACTCCTTTGAGGACCTGAAGGCGCGGTTTCGCTCCGGCAACCACTTTCTGCAATCATTGAAGAAGAGCAAGAAGGTGCTCCTGATCGGCGACGAGGATGAGTTTAGAAAAGCTAGTACAACTCGGTTGGTACAAGGCTGAGCCCAGCAGTCCCAAAGAGATTGCCGATCTCTTCAGCATTGTGACCGCTCGCAGGCGGACCTCAAGGTGGAGGGCATCTCCGACGATCTTCGTTTTCAGGCGGCTTACAACGGGATTTTGACGCTCGCCAACATCGCTCTGCGGGCCAGTGGTTTTCGCGTCTCATTGGGCCAAGGCCATCACCAGCGCGTGATTGAAAGCTTCGAGCATACCCTTACGACGCAGGATGCCACCGCCCGCGAGAAGTGGGTGCGCAAGATCAAGTCTCATTCGCAAAAGAGAAACATCACGAGCTACGACTTGGCCGGCGGCGTATCGCCCACCGATCTCGCGCAGGTCATCAAAGACCTCACGGCTCTGAGAGAACAAGTGAATGCGTGGTTGAGGGAAGCCCATCCGGAGCTTCTCTAGGACGACTCCAAGCAAAGTTGATTATGTCTCGTGTCCGCATTGTTTGCGTTAGTGAAACCCATGGCATGCCGGGGAGGCAGTCAGAGTTTGACAGTTCCGGGATTGTGCTTTCAGCCCGTTGGCCAACGCAATCACGTTGAAGTTTGCAGTTCGCGGCTTTTGCTTTTGTTCTTGCTTTTGCTTTCACCGGTTGCGATCGGGCCCCTTTGAGGGGCCAGCAACCGTAAAGCCACCGGCTCTGCCGGTGGATACTTACTTAAAGCTCAATGAGCGTTGGGCACTGTCACTGCCTTCAGAAGATCCGTACGCATCTTTCGGTAGTTGTCGCGCTTACGAACATTCGCGCGAAACAACAGCCTGACCAAAACAGGAATCGGCAACCCTGCGAGCTGACGGTACGAGAATTGCCGATTCACGATTGATAAGCAACAAGGACGATGAGTGCTGTCAAAACGATGATCAATGATACATACAAAATGCTGGAAACACTGGACAGCCACAGGTCGCGCTTGCGCATCTTTTAGTAGAGTTCAAATGCTGTCAAGAGAAATCAAATGCATGCCTTCGGATTCACCCAGAGGTAACGATCAGGGGACGCATCATTTCATTGTCTTCGTGTTCCAGCATGTGGCAGTGCCAGACGTACCTCCCCGTGAATCCTTCAAAATTCACGATGATCCTGGTTACCGTCATCGGATCGACGCGGACCGTATCCTTCCATCCCAACTCGCCAGGAGTGAGCGATACGGGCGGTCCGGTAAGGATGACTTTTCCCGTCAACTGGTAGACCGCGAGATCGAAGGGCCGGCGGTCGAGGAGCTGAAAGCGGACGAGGTGCAGATGGATGGGGTGCGAGTCATCGGTTAGGTTGATGAACGACCAGATTTCAGTCGAGCCCAACACCGGCTTTTCCGTTGCGGGCGCGTCCCAATGCATACCATTCAACAGCATCGCGCTGGAGCGGCCGAGGCGGTTCTGGTAGTCGGCCAGAGTAAGCTCGCGGGTACGAACGGAGCTGTGTTCCAGGGTGCGCGGAACCGGGCGGAGGGTTGCGGGCAAAACGGATCGATCGACGGATTTGGCGGTGCTCACGCGAAACTGCATGATAAGGGTGACGTCGGTTCGGAGATAGACCGATTTCCCGGTATGGGTCGAGAAATCGAAGATCAGATCGACACGCTCACCGGGGCCCACGATAAGGAGGCTGGTTTGCGTTGGGGCAGATAGGAAGCCCTGCTCACTTCCTATCTGATAGAACGAAATCGCGTCAGCTGCCATCGAGGCTTCAGCAGAGAACGAGAGGCGGTAGAAGCTGCCGTTCGAACCGTTCAACAGGCGAAGGCGATATTTGCGGGGCTCGACCGGGTGAAAAGGAAAGATCTTCCCGTTTGCAAGAATGGCGCTGCCGTAGTATTCCGAGACCCAGGGCGCATCGGGTTTGGTTGAAACCGGATAGTCGATCTGACCATCAGGGCGGAACGACCTGTCGAAGAGAATCAAGGGAATTTCATGGTCGCCGTTGGGTAGGTTCAATTCATCTTCAAAGTCGTCTCTCAGCAGATAAAGCCCCATCAGGCCGGCAACCGCATTCAGGCGCGTGATGCCCATGGCATGGTCGTGATAGAAGAGGCTGGCTGCTTCCTGTTGATTCGTGTAATGACATACAGCCGACTGCCCAGGTACGAACCAGTCTTCCGGGTATCCGTCGCTGGAGGCTTCGGTTCTTCCTCCGTGCAGGTGCACAACCGTCCTCACAGCCGGCCGTTCAACTTCGGCTCCATGCAGTGTGTGGTCAATTGGGAACAGATGATGAGAAGGTAATGCGTTTTCCCACTCCACCAGATTGGGTTTTCCATTGCGCGCCTCGAAAGTGGGGCCGGGGCACAGAGAGTTGTATCCCCACAACGTCGTCGGTGGAACGTCGCGGTGCACCTTCGCCTGGAACTGACGCATCGAGATGCGGTAGTAAGGGAGGTGAACCGCCGGATCCCCCGGGCATGGGCGCAGACCGCTCGGCCTGGCCACAGGTGGAATCGGCAGCCGATCGACAAAATGGGCAAGGCTTCTGGTCTCCAGCAACAGGGCGTGCTCATCTGCCGGTTGCCGCATGGAGCCGCCGTCAGCAGCCGTCGCAGCAAGCAACGAACTCAAATGCAGTAGGAAGCGCCGCCTGGTGGTTCCCATCCCTGACCTTTACCGAGAGCTGGTTGGCGCTTTCGAGGAAGATGCCGCCACGAGCAAGCGTGAATGGGTGAGATTACAGAGAAATAAATCTGAGCTGGAAAGAATTGAGCTTTCTTTCATCAACGTGATGACGGAGTGAACATATACTTGCGCTCGTCTCCGCTGAAGGCGGGGAGTTTTCGAGTCTGTCTGCATCGCAGCCCATCCAACGTTCACAAACCCAACGAACGCAAGGAGATTCCCCCATGAAGCGCTCCTCTTTGGTCTGCACAAAGTTCGTGTTATGTCTATTTGCGGTGATCGCAAGCGTCATTCTTGCGCCCCCTGCATTCAGCCAGCAAGTCACATTCTTCCCCTACATTCAGCTTGGGGATAGCGGTGCCTTTGGTCCATCCGATCAGATCGTGATCGCGTGGCAAACGGATGAAGCAGTTCCCAATGCCTCTGCCTACAAAGTTTCATTGCGCGCCTCAGGCGACGACGATAGCCACGCTGTCCAGCCAAGCGCTCGAATCGTGGACAACTATCTTGCCGCCGACCCGACGCTGCCGTCAATCCCGGGAGCCTATGGGGCACACTCCAATTACACCGCGGTTCTTCGGGGCCTGCAGTATGACACCACCTATCACTATTTCGTGACGGGTCCAGGCATGCCCAGCGGAGGTTTCGCAGCGTCGTTCCACTCCCGCAAGCGCGGCCCGGTATTCTCCTTTGCAGTCGAGGGCGATGAAGGCTATTTTCCCGTCGTTCCGAATTCAACTCCGGCCCGCATCGTCGACTATGAAGCCCGGATCGCCCATCTTGTCTACAACGCGGCGAGCATTCAGTTACCCAATCAGCCGATGCGGCCTGAACCGGACCTCGTTCTGAATACCGGCGACAACGTCTACAACGAGGGGACCGAAGACAATTACCGCGATTTCTTTTTCCCCGTCTACAACAGCGATCTGGACTCAAACGAGACCGGCGCACCTCTCATTCGCAGCAAACTGTTCTTTCCGGTGAATGGAAATCACGATGAGGGCAGTACCGGGGTGTCGGCGAATCTTCTGGCTGACAACTCCGCGCCGCCGTTCAGCGGCACTCTGAGCGGTGGTGACGCGCTCTCTTTCTACAACGACTTCTATTTTCCGCAGAACGGGCCGGCGGGTTTTGACATCCAGTATGCCTGGAACGGAGATATCCCGGCTACAACAGGGTTTTATCTGACTTACCAAGGTCAGACGTATAACTCTTCGGCGGCCATCAAAGCTTTCCGCGACTCGACCGCTGTTGATACGGGGAAGGGAGCAAAAACCCAGATCGACCATCAGAGCAACTACTCGTTCGATTACGGCAATACGCACTTCCTGTTTCTGGATGCGGACCCGCACCTTTTTAATGACAACCTGCCGAGCACGAACGCTTACAATGCTCCGCCACCGGTGTTTACGCCATATCCCACCGCACTCGGCAACTGGGTGATCAACGATCTCGATTCCAGCCGGCAGCCGTGGAAGATCATCGTGTATCACCAGCCGGCATTCTCTTCGGGCGATGCAACCATCGTCAACAACCAGATGCGCGCGGTGGCCAAGCTGCTTGAGGATCACGGTGCGAACCTGGTCTTCAATGGTCACGAACACAACTATCAGCGCACGTTGCCGATTCGTTCGACATCCCGCACCGCCGGGCCGGTTAGCACCATGGCGGGATCGCCCGCGGTCTATGTGGATTCGCATTTCAACGGAACTGCGAACACTGTGCCTGACGGCGTCCTTTACATTGTGGAAGGCGCGGGCGGTAATCGCGACTTTGACGGCGCTTTCGCACCGCCTCGCGGCAGCGGGGTCGGCCTAGATCAGGACGACTCGGCCACTGGGACGTTTACCGACGAGCCCGGTCTGACGGTTCCGCAAGGCCCCGCTTCCTGGCTCGATACCAATCTCACCAACCCCGAGATGGTGAATTTTCTGCCCAGTGCAGGCCAGAGCCAGAAAATCACCGCGCGGTTCAAATC
>Ga0207054_1149_pt1 | contig 19276 bp, 21 predicted proteins | sample Alteio_BWMinCont_60_FD_153288 | JGI IMG/M metagenome (GOLD analysis project Ga0207054, IMG submission 153288) | Enriched cells from forest soil in Barre Woods Harvard Forest LTER site, Petersham, Massachusetts, United States -... | ecosystem: Environmental > Terrestrial > Soil > Temperate forest >... | reverse complement strand
AACCCCGAAGACGTCAAGCAGCTCTTCGAGAAGACAATCAATGCCTTCGGCCAGATCGAGGTCTTCGTCAACAACGCGGGCATCATGCGGCTCTCGCCCATCGCCAATGGCGACGTCGAAGCCTTCGACAAGGTCATCGCCACCAACCTGCGGGGAACCTTCCTCGTGCTCTCGCAGGCAACGCAATGCGGCGGATTCGCACAAGAAGCCCGCATCGCGCGCACGTAGCCACTGTCTTTGGGTTGGGCCACAGCCCCACTGTGGTCACGATCCGTGAACCTGCCACGGGAACCAAGAACAGGGACCAAGAGGGGGGACAGTGAGAACCCGCTGTCGAAAAGCAAAGATTTCAGGCCTCGGAAATATCCTCATGTTTGCCAAGAGCGTTGGGCCGGATCTGCGAAACGAGCCGCAGGGGCCTGCGCCAAGCCAACTGATAGTGGCAGAGAGGATGTCGGCAATCGGCAGAATGGCATGCTCGATATCCCACGATATGCGCCATTCGCTCGCTGCGATCTATGCGAACGCCGAATTTCTCGAGCGCCGCGATAGATGTGCGAGCGAGCGGGTTGATCTGCTGCTCGAAATTCAAGAAGCAGTGGTCAGGATGACGGAGCGTATTGATTCACTACTGCAATTCGGCAGCAGCGGACAGAACAATCCGCTTTCCCATGAATGCGTTTCCCTGGTTCTTGAGAGAGCCATCGCGGCAGTGAAGTTGCATCCAGACGGTCGGAACGTGTCCATAACAGTCGAGAAGGTTCCGCCGGTGGAAGCAGACATCAATGCGAGGAATCTCGAAAGTGCCGTATATAACTTGCTGCTCAACGCCTGCCAGGCTGCGACACGCTCAACTCACGCGCCTGAGGTGAGGGTCCACCTTACGGAACTCGCTGAGCGCATCTACGTCACAATCTCGGACAATGGTCCCGGCATACCTGGCTCTGTCCGGAGGACGTTGTTCGATCCGTTCGTGACCGCAGGAAAACCCACCGGAACGGGCCTGGGGCTCACCATGGCGCGTCGGATCGCTGAAGAACACGGCGGTACCGTTTGCCTCCAGGAATCGAATCCACGGAGAACAGTATTCACGTTGAGTCTGACGAAGGGCAGAACTTTGCCTTTAGAAGACCTGAAAAGTGATCGTGCCGGGTTTGAAGCGCGCAATGGATCTGCGAACGGCTCTTAAAGAATGAACAAAAGAGGGCGGGCCGTTCATGAAGTTTGGAAGGGTTGTACTCACTGCCCTGGGGCGTCTAAGAAGTGGAAAGATCAGGTTGACAGAAGTGAACAAAAGGAGGTTTCAATGCCACGAGAAAACGGTCTCGAGAACAAGCGCGTGGTTGTGGTAGGCGGATCGTCAGGAATTGGTTTGGCAGTCGTCAAAGAGGCGGCGTCGCAGGGAGCCGAAGTAGTGATCGTCTCCAGCAACGCAGAACGAGTTGAGGAAGCCGTTAAGTCTATCGGTGGAAATGTGCGTGGAGAGGCGGTTAACGTCTCCGACGACAAGGCTGCGGAAGGTTTCTTCACGAACGTTGGCGCGTTTGACCATTTGGTTTTCACTGCAGGTGACAGTCTGCAATTGCACCAGCTTGCTGATACGGATCTCAAGCAGGCGAGACGCGCATTTGAACTTCGCTATTGGTCTGCACTTGCCACGGTCAAGTATGGAAGTCCGCAGATTCGCAACGGCGGCTCTATCGTTCTCACAACCGGAGTCGCCGGCCGGCGCCCGCGCAGTGGTTGGGTAATTGCCGCAAGTGTCTGCGGAACTATCGAAGCATTGACACGTGCTCTGGCGATTGAACTGGCGCCGATCCGGGTCAATGCCGTTTCCCCTGGAGTCGTCCGGACGAACCTGTGGCAGAACATGAGTTCATCAGACAGGGAGCAACTCTTTGAGACCGTGGGAAAGCGTCTACCTGTGGGGCGAGTGGGCGAAGCTCATGACATTGCACAAGCCTATCTGTTCTTGATGCAGGAAGGGTTCAGTACCGGGCAGACAGTCGTGGTTGATGGGGGAACGGTTTTGGTCTAGTTGCCGCAAGAGAGCACCTCGAAAATGATCCGAACAAAGAACTTCGCGGGACGGAGCTAATGGGAGAGCTGCGAGGGCTTGTCCGCTCAGAGTTGGGAGAAGGACACGCAGAAGAAAGATGCGAGAGGATCCGTCGCAGACCGCGTGATGAGAGGAGAGGATGAAAGTGCGATGCGTCTCCTGTTGGAGCAGTACACCACGGAGGTGAGGAGCTTGACCGGGTCGGTCGTAAGATGTCCCCTGATTCTTCACTTCGATGGCGAGGACCACATCCAGGCCATCGCCAACACTGCCGCCGTCCACTTCGGATCCATTGAACAGGGCGGCTCGAGTCTCTATCCGGCATTGGGAGTGAAGGTCACCAATCCCGAGGTGCTGCAAATTATTTTCGCTATTGGCGGCGATGAGGTGGCACACTTCTGGAGTGGGTGGATTTCGCCGGTGCTGAGAATCATCTACGTTAGCACCTGCACCCCGGTCCGGGTTCGCTGATCGCAACCAAAGCCGCCGCTGACGCATTTCGCGAAATGGTTGGTTCCGCAATCTCTCAGATCGAGCCGACCAGATGACCACCGGCTGTCCAGTTCGGAGCGGTCATCTTCTTGATCATTGCTCCGCTTCATAAAACGAATACGTCGCAGTGTAAGGAACTCCGCGCATTGCGCCTTGGCTACAACGACCGTCAGGCGCATTCCCCCGTGTGTCTCGCAACAGATCCTGCTGCTCTTCAATATATGTTCCAAGATGTCGGAGCAGAGTCGATTAGGAGCGCCGGAAAGTGTGCCATCAGATAGCGCCGCTCGCAAGGTGGCCGTAACAGTTTAGCTTTGAGCACGTCTGAGAAGCCTGCCGATGCCGCCGGAAACGACGGGATATGCCTCGACTTCCGAGAAGTTCTCGCGGATGAGGTCGCTCAAAGCATGACCGGGCGGCATCTCCAGAAAAAGCTGACAGCCTAACTCTTGCGCCACACTGGTAGCGTCATGCCATCGCACTCCGTGCGCGATGTTGTCAGCCAGGTCTGTCGCAATGCCGGCTGCGGAACGAATTGCTCTCGCTTTGACATTGGAGACATAGACAAACCGCGGATCACGAATTTGCATCGATTGCAATTGTTCCCGAAGAGATGTTGCAATCGGTTGTAATAGCGGGCAGTGAGATGGAACAGAGACAGGTAGAAGTTCAGCTTTGCGTGCTCCCAGTTCAACCGCTCGGCTTAATACCTCCTTCATCCCGTCGATAGAGCCGGCAATCACGATCTGTCGCGGGGCATTCATATTCCCGAGGAAAACTGGATGAGCTTCGCTACTGACAGCTTTGACGAGTCCACTGACTTGAGTCTCATTCAGACCAATGAGCGCTGCCAGACCGTAGCCGCTTGGATACATCCTCTCCATCTGTTCGGCACGAGACCGTACCAGTGTAGTCGCATCGGCCAGGGAGATTGCGCCGGCAACCACTGCTGCAGCGAACGCTCCGATCGACAGGCCAGCTACCACGGTGGGCCGCACCCCACTCTGTATCAGGACGCGGGCCGTGGCGACCCCCGAGGCCAGGAGCGCGAGTTGAACAGATATTGTGGACTTGAGAGCATTCTCCGAGTCGGTGACTCGGACGTCGAAGCCCAAAGTTTGACTCATCTCCTGCAACACCTCTTCCGCCGCTCGATGAGTTATGAGATGGTGAAGCATCTCAGACTCCTGAGAACCCTGCCCAGGAAACAGGAATGCGACCTTCATTCGTTGCCCCCTGCCGGTTGATTCCATGGGTCGGTTATGAGCAGGGGGCCCGTCGAAGTACGAACGAGGAGCTTTTCAGAGTTCACATATTCCTCCAAAGAGAACCCACACCAGGGGGTCTCAATTCGCACGTCAACCTTAGCCGGTCCTAGAACGGTCTTCCTCAACAAATGTTGAGCGACACTTCTATCAAAGTGGTCTGGAGCACTGATTACGAGGTCAAGATCACTTTCTCGCGTGACGACAGGCGCACGGCTGGCTAGCTCGTATCCGACGCTTCCGCCTGGCCCCCAATGGTTGGAGAGCGAAGCCAACTCGATCTCGAGAAAAAGAAGTGACCGCATTGCTGGCAGGCTAAGCCTCACCGTATTCGCCAGGCCAGAGCGCAACTGCCATGGAGGGATCACCTTCACGATCTGATCTTTCCTCATGAACCCACCCCACCGTTGTTGCCGCTCCTGTCCACGTACTCCCACAGCGATTCGATCCTCGGGAGAAATAGCGCGCCGCGCGACGACCCACGGATATTTCTCTAGCGCAGGCCTAACCCATGTCGGTTCGACCATCCGTGCTTCCTTGATCGTCGATGACTTCACGAGTAGAAGATCATGTGCATAGGGGATTGGAGATCGCATTGACATCAGGCTCCCACGAATCGGCTCAGGATCAGGATCCAAAATGGCAACGTGGCGACAGCGAAAGCGCAGGTGGCAGTCAATCCGGAAACTCGCAATCTCAGGTGTCGCATTGAATGATTTTCCGAATACAAGGCCGAAGAACCCTCCGGGGATCGCGCTAATGAGAGTGACATTGCGAACCTGGCGTGGCTCATATGAAGCAGCAACGTGAGGCATAGTGCCAAAATCTGCTGAACAATCCGATTGACGGCTGTCGTCTATTAATGCTGTCCATTAGTCCTCGCCGAGCGGCCCAATAACCGAAGAGCAAACCGGTATAGGTCGGAACGAGTGCGTCAGCGACTACCTTTGCCATAAAAGCCCTTAAACGGCCACCCATTGTTCTTCCATCAATGTCCGCACGGTCCGACCGGCCTTTCGCGTCTCCTTAGCTGCAGGTGAATTCAAACGGTCACCGAGGTCGTCCGTCCCCGTACGCGCGTCGTCGATGGCATCGGCAATAGCCTGTCTTACTTCAACAATCTCTGACTCCGTAGGCTCAATGGGATTGTTTACGTGAAGCAATCTGTATAGAGTGCCAAGTTTTGCATAATCCCGAACGTCATATGACATGGGAGCAATGTGGTGTCCTAAGTGCTCCAAGTCGGGGACGGAACGGCGTGTGATTCGCGCGGCGGCCTCTTTGTGCATAGCGTGGATCGTCACTCCCGCATCGTCGAATGCGAGGATTCGATTCGCCTGATAGCCGTGGGTCAAGAAGCCGCCGGAAAACGCGTGACCGACGATCAGGGAAATGACTGGATGTCCAGCCATTCGAGCCGACGCGTAGGCATCGGCCGAAGCCGCGGCTGATAGGAAGATTCCGGCTGTCTCTTCACGGCGACCGTATGCCTGACTCTTTACATCTATAATCGCGATGATTGAGCGTTTCTCAGCGCTAGGCTTATCACGGTCATCGTCAATCGCTTCCCGTATCCGGGTAGCCAAGGCATAAGCTTCTTCAAGACCCACCTGCCCGTCTCGCACACACGGGAATCGGCTGTCTGGATTGGGTACGACACAAAGAAACAGTGCGGTCTCACCACGTTCTTGCGCATCTGCCGTTAGTACTGAGCCGGGATCTCCGGTTCGAGGTTGATCATTTCCCGTCAACGCCTGAAACCAGACTCTGCCTCGCAATCCTACTTGCTCGCTCATCGCGCACCTCCTTGGGAGTCACGTAGGCCCCACTGCTCTCGCAAGGTCGGTGGATCAATTTGTTTCGAAGTATCAAGAGCTGCGATACGTTCACGGTATAGTCGGACCTGTTCGCTTCTATGCAACGCAGGTTTGCCGGCGAGCACGTACCTGCGAACTGCCGATGCGATTTCGTCAATACTGTCCTCAACAAGTGCATCGGCCAGGCCCGTGCCTACTCGCTGCTCACCGCCGTGAACCGCCCATATCAGAGCCCTGTCGGAAGCATCGAACTCTTCGATTCCAGACTCCTGCTCGATGACTTCGGGGCCGTTCAGGCCAAGCCGTGCTTCACGTGTCATAACGACATAGCTTGAAACACCAGCGGCCAGCGACATTCCTCCAAAACAGCCGACGGTTCCAGCTACGACAGCGATAACGGGGGCATATCGACGAAGGGAAAGAATGGACGCGATTACTTCCGCGATAGCTGCAAGACCCAGGTTCGCTTCCTGCAGTCGTACACCGCCTGTTTCGAGTAGGAGTACAGCAGCGGTTGGGATTCCGGCAGATGAATCTCTCGTAGCCAGATCGAGCGCTGCCGTCATCTTCGCTCCAGAAACCTCTCCAATGCTCCCGCCCTGGAATGCGCCTTCGAGTGAGATGACAACCGCCGGATTGGCCGCGATGCGTCCTTTTATGACAACGCAGCCGTCATCAGCCTGCGGCGCCACACCCTGCATCGGAAGCCAGGGCGATTCGATGCGGTCGAAGGGGCCGACGAGCTCTTTGCCGGTTCCTTCATCAACCAGACTCTGCGCTCGCGCCCGGCCATCCAATTCGATGAAGCTTCTGCGCCTGACAAACGCCGGTACAAAGGTCGATTCGCTCATTGCTCGATTACCTCCGCTGCCTGCTCTAATCGCAGCAAGACACTTCCTGGTGTTGCGCCTGCATCGTTTATCTGAATGCTTGCGGCACCATCGAACTTGGAAAAGAAACGATCGAAGACGGACTTCCACGCTTCGCGAAATCCATTCACGCTAGTTGTGATCGAGACATGCGCGCCCCCTGTTGTAGAGGGTTCAAGAAGGATCTCCATGTCTCCTGATCCCACTACGCCGACGTGGGCTCTCTTGGTTATGAGGCGCTTTGCCGCTGGATAGTCGAGCTCAATTATCTCCATAAGTCTCCTTCCCAACACTCTGCTCCCTTTGAATACCTTCCCGACCAGATTCCAGGCAATCAAGGAAGAGTGAAGCTGCCAAAAGGTCAGCGCTGCCTCCGGGAGATATCGCTTCCTCAAGCAGCTTTCGATCAAACCGCCGTAAAGCCGCATCGCCGTCGTGGTTTCCAGGACCGCCAGCTGCGAGCACGGTCTTCGCACCCGCCTTGACCGCTTCGCCCCCTTCGAGACCACTGCGATAGAGAACACATGTATCGTCAAGATCGGCCATGATGCTCAGCAATGAGAAGAGTCGGCTTTCCGTTTCCGATTTTCCGGCAACACGTGCGGCTCGAAGCGCCGGAATTCCAACCCTGACTACGTGCGGAAAATCTGTATAGGCCTCACCTCTCGCTCCAACCACCCCGTAACGCTCTCGGACAACATCGCCATGCGAAACCAATTCAGGGCGTACAAAATCTCGAATACGGGCAATAGAACCAGCCAATCCCGCTACTCGTGTGGGGTTTAGATCTTCGCTCTGGCTCGCAGCGGCGACCAACAGCCCGAGCACCCAGATTGCTCCCTTGTGGGTATTTGTCCCGCCAGTGGCAAGAAACATGGCGTATTCAGCTTTTCGCCCGATCGCTCCCAACTCTTCGCGTAACGAGCGGCTCAGCGGGCGTTTGCCGGATGCAGCTGCCATTGAACCGAAGAACGGTTCAATGGTTTCAGCCGAATGCCTCATCAGGTGCAACGACAGATCGGTGTGTGCACCCGATCCGCGACGATCAACCAGACCAGGCTTTGGGGTTAGCTCCGCTTCAGCGATCAGCGCCTGCTTCGCGATCGACGCGAGATGGTAAGGATGCCAACGGCTGGCTTCCCAGACGATTCGATTTGTGGAGATCGCGTATGGCACTACCAACTCCTGAACTTTGCTGGTGGTTGATAAAGGCCGCCGGACCAAGCCACCAGATCTTCCATGCTGCGGGCCGCAAGCAGCGAGCGATTGGCCTGGAGACGGTGAACTCCAAGGTCTTCTGGATAGGCAACGACGCCTTTGCGACGAAGCTCGGCCGTTTCGGCCGCCTTGGCCTTCAGGCCAATCGGACTGACTCCCGCCACCGCAGCCAGTGCCCGGCGACGCTCCTCGGTACCCTCAGCTTTGTACAGGTATGCGATGCCCTCTTCCGTGACCACGTGGCTAACGTCATCCCCATAAATCATGATCGGAGCGAGTGGCATCCCTGCTCGTTGGCCGACCTGAACCGCATCTAAAGTTTCGACGAATGCAGGAACGCCACCACTTGTGAATGTCTCCAGCGTCTGCACCACGATTTTTCGGCCTCGAACAGTCGGACTGGAAACAGTCTTCAGATCGAGCCATGCGGCACTGGAGTGTCTGCGGCCATGCGGATCGCTTCCCATATTCGGAGCACCTCCGAACCCAGCAAGCCGTCCGGTTGTCACAGTGGAGGAATTGGCGTCTCCATCCATCTGAAATGTGGCCCCGACGAACGCGTCAACGGCATACAGTCCTGCTAACTGACATAGGATTCGGTTGGAGCGGAGGCTTCCATCGCGACCGGTGAAGAAGATATCTGGACGCGCACGGATGTACTTATCCATACCAACTTCGCTTCCAAAAGAATGAATGCTTTTGACCCAACCGCACTCAATCGCGGGGATCAAGGTGGGGTGAGGATTCAGAGCCCAGTGCTCGCAAATCTTTCCCCGAAGGCCAAGAGACTCGGCGTAGGTGGGAAGTAAGAGTTCGATGGCTGCGGTATCGAAACCTATGCCGTGATTTAATGATCGAACTTCATGGCGCTCGTACACGCCTCGAATCACCATCATCCCAATCAAGATCTGAAGATCGTTGATATGTCGGGGATCTCGCGTGAAAAGAGGTTCGACGGCGAATGGCTTGTCGGCTTGAACAACGATATCGATCCATGACCCAGGGATATCGACGCGGGGCAGTTTCTCGGCAATCTCATTCACCTGAACGATCACGATCGCGTCGTGGAAGGCTCCAGCCTCCACGATGACAGGCGTGTCTTCTGTATTCGGTCCGGTAAAAAGATTGCCTTCGCGGTCCGCTTGCTCAGCACACACCAGGACAACGTTTGGGATGAGATCGACCAGCAAGCGAGCGTACAACTCGACGTAGGTGTGAACCGCCCCAATTTCAAGGACTCCGTCCTCGAGTAGCTGTGCAACGCGAAGGCTCTGAGGCCCAGCAAACGCGAAGTCCACCTTCTTCGCAATTCCGAGTTCGAACAACGTGAGGTGCTCGGGACGGCTAATGCTCGAGATGATTAGGTGCAGATCGTGTATCTTTGTCGCATCAACTTGTACAAGGGACCGTGACAAAAAGTCGGCCTGCTTCTGATTGTCTCCCTCCAAAACTATTCGATCTCCCGCCACGACCAGGGCTTCAAGGGCTTCGACTGTCCTGCCGGTAGGAAGTACGGGGCCGCTCATCCACCGCGTCACCGCCTGCATTCGACGCTCCTTCTCGTCACGCCGCTTAGTCCAGGAGGGTGTGTGTTGCAACCTTTGCTCGCTCATTGCCTCTGTCTCCTCTTACCCGCGCACAAATGGTTTGATTCTGTCGCGTCATTTATGGCGATGGAGTGTTTTTATAATCGTGATAGCGTCAGCTAATCAGGAGGCCGCGCGTGGAATTCCGTCACATCCGCTCATTCTTGTCCGTCGCTGAAACTCTTCATTTCGGTCGAAGCGCTCGTCTCCTCAACCTGAGCCAGCCTGCGCTTAGCCTTCAAGTCAAAGCGCTTGAGGACGAGTTGGGTATCCAACTCCTAAGTCGAAACCGGCAGGGCACGGTGCTTACTGAGGCTGGGCAGGCGTTTCGGGAAGAGGCGGCGGCCGCCCTGGAAAAACTAGAATTTGCCAAGAGGAAAGCTCAGTGGGCGTCATCAGGCAAACTCGGCCACATTCGCATTGGATTTATATCCACTGCCGGTTTTGAGATCGTCCCTAACTTGATACGACGCTTTCGGAAGAGTTATCCGGATGTTGAATTCTCGATAAGGAACATCCTGACGGGCGCCCAACTGGAAATGATCGACGATGGTTTGTTAGACGTAGGCTTTCTTCGTCTTCCCATTGAACATTGCAAAGGGTTTGAGGTGACAACTGTTCACAAGGAGCCCTTTGTCGCGGTCCTGCCTTCATCGCACCCGCTTTCCGCCAGGAAAGAGATTCATCTGCGCGAACTCAAAGGGAATCCTTTTGTCTTGTATGCTCGGGAGCACGCTCCTGGATTCCATGATCTTCTGACGAGAATTCTGAGCAATGCTGGAGTCATTCCTAAGGTGGTCCAAACAGTCGGAGAGATGCCGATACTCATCTCTCTCGTCGATGCCGGGGTGGGCGTCTCGATTGTCCCAGCATCTGTCGCAAAAAGAATCGTCTCCAAGGTGGCCGTGTGTTCGATTGCGGATCGAATGCCCGAATCCGAGATTGGTTTGGCATTCGCACGCCGGAACACCGCGGCGGTGGTACGCAGATTTTGTGAGTTCGCTCTCGCAGGACGCTAAATCATCCATACACGGATAGACCCATCTACAACACTGCCCGGTGCGCACGTTGATGGCCCGTCTTTTGGGGCCGAGTCCTCGATCGGACCCTTAAGATTCAAGCCCCTTTCTCTTGGAATCTGACCGCTCCCAGCTGAGCAGTATTGCCGCGCAGCGGCGCGTGTCTTCCGAATCGGGTTTTGCGAATCGAAAGACCTGATTCGCGCCAATCCGGTTCGGCCAACTGGTTGGGACCCGTGATTAGTCCTCCATATCACGGTTATGAGAACAAACAACAATCGCGAATCAGCTGAAAAGGCTCCAACGTAGCGTACCCAGCAATCAGGAGGTCTTATGCCTTTGTTTACCGTAACGATGAAATCCAGCGAGTCAACCAACCAGAAAGACCGCCTTTCCAGAGCCATCCATGCTGCAAGCATCGCTGCTGGATATCCAGAGGACGATCTTTTCCAACGTTTCCTTTCGTTGGGACCAAGCGACTTCAGGGTTGATCTGTACTATCCCGCACTGTCCAAGCCGCGCACCGACCGGACGCTCATGATTGAAGTGCTTGTATCTTCAGGGACCGACACCAATCGGAAGAAAGGACTTGTTGCCGCCCTGGTCGAGAAGCTTGGCGAAGCAGGCATCGACGCAAACGACATAATGGTGTTCTTTTTGGAATCCGATCGTGCGAGTGGATCATTTGGTGGCGGTCAGTTCGCACCACCTGTTGCCTTCGCCTGATCACCGCTCATGGGGTCGATGCGGCATGGCTTGAAGAAGCCGTAAGAAAGAGACGCATTCAAATCCCGCACCAGCAGTGACGGTGCGTGGTCTTTGAAACGCATTTGCTGAACTCAAACAAAAACTGGAGCTGATTATGTTCAATCGATTCGCTGTATCTACCGCAATGTTATGTGCTGTTGCCATGTCGAGCACACCAAACTTACAAGCTCAAAAGTCTGATGCAAAGAACATCGTCCTCGTTCACGGAGCCTGGGCAGATGGTTCCGGCTGGAAAGGCGTATACAACATTCTTGTCAAGGACGGCTACAACGTCAGCATCGTCCAGGAGCCGGAGACGTCCTTTCACGATGATGTGACCGCAGTGAAGCGTGTTCTAGCACTGCAAGACGGTCCGGTCATCCTTGTCGCGCACAGCTATGGGGGAGCCGTGATCACAGAAGCGGGCACCGATCCATCGGTTGCCCGCTTGGTCTATGTCGCGGCTCACATGCCGGATTCCGGCGAGAAAGAGTCTGAGGACGGAAAGCGCTTCCCGAGCGACCTGGCCAAATCGGGCGCCATTAAGAAAACGCCCGACGGGTTCACATATATCGACCCGGCGCAATTTCATGAGTTATTCGCAGCTGACCTTCCCGCCGAACAGGCCGCAATCATGGCGCGGTCGCAGGTGTTCAACTTTGCGGACAATTTCTCAGCGACGATCACCACGGCTGCCTGGAGAACTAAACCGAGTTGGATGCTAGTGGCGGGAAGTGATCGAACCATCAACCCGGACTTGGAGCGTTGGTATGCCAAGCGAGCTCATAGCCACACGGTCGAGGTCGCAGGCGCAAGCCACTCAGTCTACGTCTCGCATCCCAAAGAAGTCGCGGATGTAATTGAGAGTGCGGCACGTGCGGTTTCAAAATAGCTCGGACTCCGCAAGGAGTCCTCACACCCGGAGGAACCAAGTGAAGCTTCTCGAAATTCAGTCGTCGCCAAGAGGTGAGTCTTCCGATTCGATCAGCCTCACCAAATCATTTATCGAGGCGTGCAAATCCGACAACGAATCCATAGTTGTAGATACGTTGAACGTCTGGCATGAACGCCTACCGGAGTTCGACTACGAGGCAATCGGAGCCAAGTACAAGGCAGTAAAGCACGAAACGATGACGGAGGCAGAGTCCAACGTATGGGGACGAATTCAATCGTTGATCCAACGTTTTCAGATCGCCGATCGAATCGTCTTGGGAACTCCAATGTGGAACTTTGGCCTGCCTTACAAGCTCAAACAATTGATTGACCTCGTAGCCCAGCGAAACTATCTGTTTGCCTACGACGGCAAACAGTACGGCCCTCTCTTGAACGTGGAAAAGGCAATCGTCGTCTATACACGCGGTTCGCGTTTCCTCGAAGGCACTCCAATACCGCCGTCGCGATTCGATCACCAGGCAACCTATTTGGACTTTTGGCTGCAGCTAGTCGGTGTGCGAGATCTTCGGAGCGTGATTGTTGACAACGCATGGAATCGAGATCGTCAGGAATCAGAAGTGAGCCTGGCAAGGGGCAAAGCGACTCTGGAGCGATTGGTTGAGTGGTTTCTAAACTAGTCGCGCAGCCATGGTTTCGCCAGAGAGTTTGAGCAGACCGGCCCACGACAGTTTCTTCGATCTGCGCGATATGTCGCGCAACGCGCTGTGCCCCTAGCCGCGCAGGAAGTCCTTGGCTTTCTGGATCAATACATCGCGTCCAATATCGGAGATGGCGTCTGTCAGCGGAATGCTCTTGGGGCAGACTTCAACGCAGTTCTGCGCGAAGCCGCACTCCTGGATACCGCCGTCGCCGGCCAACGCACGCAGACGTTCTTCTTTAAGCACTTTGCCAGTGGGGTGGTTATTGAATAGCTTGGCCTGGGCGATGGTGGCGGCGCCCACAAATCCCGTAGCGTCATTGAACTGCGGGCAGACCTCCATGCAGCAGCAGCAGGAGATGCAATTGGAGAGCGGGTAATTGACTTCCTGCGCCTGGGGGAACACGCGCGGTCCTGGCCCCAGGTCGTAGGTTCCGTCGACGGGAACCCATGCCTTGACGGCCTTGAGATTTTCGAACAGGACCGAGCGATCGACGGAAAGATCGCGCACCAGAGGGAACTTGGATAGCGGCTCAATCTTGATGGGCTGCTGCAGATTGTCCACCAGCGCCGAGCAGGCCATACGGGCCTTGCCGTTGATGAGCATGGCGCAGGAGCCGCAGATCTCTTCCAGGCAGTTGGAGTCGTACGTGATGGGTGTTGTCGCGCGGCCTTCGGCGGTAACGGGATTCGTGGCGATCTCCATCATCGAGGAGATGACATTCATACCCGGGCGCCACTCCAGTTCGAACCTTTCCCAGGTGGCGGGCGCGTCGGGGCTTGCCTGACGCTTGATTTCGAAAGCTACGGTCTTGTTTGCCATGGTCCCTTTCGTTTCCGCACGCGTCTCAAACCCAAGACTTCGGGCGCTTCATCTGCTACTTCGCGGCCGTGTAGCTGCGCGGGCGCGGTTTGATCCATTGCGTATCAACTTCTTCGTATTCGAAGCGCGGGCCGTCAACGGTCCCGGTGAAGCTGGCCATCGTTGTCTTCAGAAACTTCTCGTCGTTGCGATCAGGGAAGTCGGGCTTGTAGTGAGCTCCTCGTGACTCATCGCGCAACAACGCGCCCAGCGTAACCACGCGAGAGAGTTCCAGCATGTTCTTCAACTGGCGCGCGAATGCAAAGCTGGTGTTGGCCCACTGACTCTTGTCGCTGAGGTTCACCTTGTCGTAGCGATCGATCAACTCGACGATCTTCTGGTCGGCCTGTTTGAGTCCCTTGTTATAGCGGATGACTGTGGCGTATTCGGTCATGGTAGCGCCAAGTTCGCGCCACAGGCGGAAGGGATTCTCGGTCCCTTCATTGTTCATGAGAGCTTTGTTTATCTCGGCCTGGCGAGCGATTTCGGCTGCTGCCCCGCCGTCACCCTCGGCTGCCGAAAGGTTCTTGGCATACTTCAAGGCCACGGGGCCGGAGACGAATCCACCGTGAATGCAGCTGACAAGCGAGTTCGCGCCGAGTCGATTTGCACCGTGGTACTGATACTCGCACTCACCAGCCGCAAAGACACCGGGGATGTTCGTCATCTGGTTGAAGTCAACCCACAGGCCGCCCATGGTGTAATGCATGCCGGGGAAAATCTTCATAGGCACTTCGCGCGGATCGTCGCCAACAAACTTCTCGTAGATTTCGAGAATGCCTTCCAGCTTGCGGTTGAGCGTTTCGCGATCGATGTGCGTGAGGTCGAGGTAAACCATCGGCTGGCCGTCGATGCCGAGCCCTAGCTCATATACCACTCGATGAATGGCGCGCGTGGCCACGTCGCGGGGAACAAGGTTGCCGTACTTGGGATACCACTCCTCCAGGAAGTAAAAGCGCTCTGTCTCTGGAATCTGCTTGAATGGCCGCTTGTCGCCGGCGGTGCGCGGAACCCAGACCCGGCCGCCTTCGCCGCGGGCCGACTCCGACATCAGGCGCAGCTTGTCTTCGCCGGGGATCGAGGTTGGATGCACCTGGATGAATTCGCCGTTGGCGTAATAGGCGCCCTGCTGGAAAATCGCTGCCTGCGCGGAGCCCGTGCACACAACAGAATTGGTGCTCTTCCCAAAGATGGCTCCTATACCGCCGGTGGCAAGGATGATGGCATCGGCCGGAAAGGCGCGGAGTTCCATGCTGCGCAGGTCCATCGCAGTGATACCGCGAGCCACGCCTTTTGAGTCGAGAATGGCGGAGAGGAACTCCCACCCTTCATATTTCCTGACCTTGCCTTCAGACTCGTAGCGGCGGACCTGTTCGTCGAGCGCGTACAGAAGCTGCTGCCCGGTGGTCGCGCCCGCAAACGCCGTGCGCTGATAAAGCGTGCCGCCGAAGCGGCGAAAATCGAGCAGCCCTTCAGGGGTGCGATTGAACGGCACGCCCATTCGATCGAGCAGGTCGATGATCGCGGGCGCGGCCTCGCACATCGCCTTGACTGGCGTCTGATTGGCCAGGAAGTCGCCGCCGTAAATGGTGTCGTCAAAGTGCTGGGCGGTGCTGTCGCCCTCGCCTTTCAGATCCTTCGCCGCATTGATGCCGCCCTGTGCACATACGGAATGAGAACGCTTGACCGGGACAATCGAAAACAGGTCGACGTTTCCGCCCGCTTCAGCGATCTTGATGACCGCGGCGAGTCCGGCGAGCCCTCCGCCAACCACAATGATTCTGGGTGATGCTGCCATTGAGCGAACTTTCCTTTCGACAGCAGCCTGTCGCCGGTAGCCGTGAGCATGCAGCTCGCGGTTTTCGGCGCCAAGCTGTGAGCTCCTAGCTGATGCGCTTAGAGCTGTTGAGGTAAAGAGCGGTGGACCCCGCCGGAGCTATCGACCTGATCACGGACACGTCTTCAGGTGCGTTGCGATAATCGGGGCCAATGAATGCCCAAATGCTGGCCAGCCCAAACACCGTGAGCCCGATGCCGAATGCCAGGCAAATCCACCCAAAACGGCGCCGCGCATTCTCCCCGGGCGTGATGCCCCACTTCGCCGCGAAGAGCCAGATGCCGTAAGCAAAATGCCAGCACACCGCAATCATGGCGATCACGTAAACTGCCAGAATAATCGGGTTCGCCAACTCCGCCTGCACTTTGTGGAACGACGCGCCCGGATTCTCCGGCAAGCTCACTCCCATGAATCGCTGCGTGGCCACGTGGTAGCCGATGTACAAGAATGCGATGATGCCGGTCCAGCGCTGCGCGACATAAAGCCAGTTGCCCGCGTAGGGGTAGTAAACCACGTTGGACTTTCCCCGCAGCCAGATGTAGACCCCGTAGATGCCGTGGTAAAGAATCGGAATAAAAATGAAGGTCCACTCCAGCACGCGCACCAGGGGCAGGGAATTCAGGAACCTCACCTGTGCAGCGTAAGCAGCCGGGCCCTTCAAAGCCTCAATGTTCGAGATCAGGTGCTCAAGCAGGAAGGCTCCGATGGGCACGATGCCGAGCAACGAGTGAAGCCGGCGCCAGATGAACGAGGTTCCTTGTCCGGCGCGAAGCGGCTCGACGCCGCCCTTGAGCTTGGGTGCGGCTGGATTTTGGGCAGTGGCCATGAAGATTAGAGCTCCTCGAGCTGTGTTGCGATGGGCGTGCGCGGCAAATCGTTCCGTATTGAGAGACGAAGTTGCAGCGCAGGTTACCTGATGCATTATTCGGAACCTGTGCGAGTATCGTCAAGCAGGCGTCCCATCAATAGTATGCGCGCCCTCAAACAGGCACGCTCAAACGCGCCGCCCGCGGCAGCAGGATCACCACTTTCGCCCCAGGTCAGTGAACAGCCTTCCGGGATTATCGCCCACCAGCACACCTTCTTTGTGTCCACCCAGATCCAGCAGCAGTTGCCGAAGCGCGCCGTCGTGAAGCACGTTATTGCGAATAACGCAGTTCCTCAGCCCCTGGTAAATCACGCCGTAGCTCGGGCTCCACACGCCCTTGGGTCCGTCATCCCGACCCGCCTGCAGCGAGTTGCCAATGCACGTAACGCCTTCCGCCCCTTCCATCACGATCTGCGCGGAGTCATGAGATTCCTGGTTGGCCAACTTGCCGCTGCGCTTGATGAAGTTGCCGGTGATCGTGATTTGATTGCATGGGCCGTGCAGGCCCTTGCGCAAAGCAATGCCGTAGGTGCCGGCCCGGTCGAAGAAATTTCCCGTTATCTGATAGCCATCGGCGCCAGCCAGAACCATGTTCTCTTCGCCGTTCCACTCAATGCGGTTGGCCGTAAATGTGACCGACGCGTTCTCCTGGCGCGCAGCAAAGCCCGCCCGCTTGTTGCCAGAAAACCAGTTGTCCAGCAAAAAGCCGTCCCACCCGCGGAGACTCAGGCCATCGCCGTGATTGTAAGCAAGCTCGCAATGGCGAACGCTGAAGCACCAGGCGCATTCCAGGTGCGCGCCGTCCCCCGTAAACCGCGTCACCTGGCAGTGCTCAATGCGGAAGCCGTCTTCGTGTTCTCCCCACATGGTGCGGTGGGTTGCCATGCCGTGAATGCCGGTTCCCAGGTCGCGGCCATCCAGAGCCAAGCCTTCAATGGAGGCGCCCCGCGCGTCCGTCAGGTTCAGCAGGCAGGTCGCATTCGCGTCAGCCAGGCGCAGCACGGAGCCGCCCCCTCCGCTGTAATTCCACGCCGGTATCCCCACCAGCCCGGTGCCTGCGCGCACATGCAGTTCACCAGTGAGATAGGTGCCCGGTGGAAGAAAAACCGCACCGCTGCCACCCGCGACGCCGTCGAGCGCCCGCTGCAGCGCCGCCGTATCGTCCGCTTTGCCATCGCCAACCGCGCCCACTTCACGCGCATTCACGAATCCGCCACCGGTCTTTGCGGTCGTCTCCGCAAAAACGCTCGCTCCCAGCAACAGCGACGCCCCGCCGGCCAATGTCCCGCGCGCCAGGTCGCGACGATTGATCGAACTTGTCGCAGGGTTCTTCATGCTGCAAGCCACTCTAGCAGCTGCGCCCTCACCCAGCCGTCCCCGTTTCCACCTTCGCGGCAGCCAGCTTCCGCAGCAGAGCCTGCAACGCCCGTCCGCGATGGCTTATCGAGAGCTTCGTCTCCAGGTCGATCTCCGCCATCGTGCAATCCAGATCAGCCAGGTAGAACAGCGGGTCGTAGCCGAATCCGCCGGTACCGCGCGGCGCTTCCAGAATCGTTCCTGCCACGCTGCTCTGTGACTGTCTCTCCGATAACGTGGTTCAAGCGGTTACGGGAGTCAGCTGGTAGCCGAGTTGTTTGGCTGTGGCGGCCAGACGTGCGAGGCGGTGTTGGCGATAGCGGTTTTCGTATGCGGCTGCACCTTCGTCGACGTATGGCTGACCCCATCGCAGCAGTCGGTAAACAAGAGTAGCCAACTTCCTGGCGGTAGCGAAGACAGCAATATCTCCCCCGCAGCGTTGCGCGATTCTTCGATAGTACGATCCCAAGGCCGTCTGGCTGTGGCGCAGGGACAGGGCCGCCATGCGCAAAGCCGCTGCCACACGGGTGCTCGCGCTGTTGCGCTTTTTCTTCTTTACCGGCTTGCCACCGCTTTGGGGCACACGCGGCGCCAGAGTGACGTGGGAGACGAACTGCTTCTCCGTAGGGAAGCGGCTCAGATCGGGGCCGTATTCGCTGAGCACGACTTCTACCGTTTCCACTCCGACGGCATCGATTTGCGTCATATCGACACCGCTCATCCGGTATAAGGCCTGCCGCTTCGCCTCCTGCCCGCGCTTCTTGATCGCCTTTGCCTTGTTGGTATTCTGCAAAGGCGGTGCCGTTGGTTGGGGAGGTTCGTCTGCTTCCATCTCCCCCAGTCTGCGCAGGATCTCCTGCTCATAAGCCGCGATCCGTTCCTGCACCGCGTCGTACATCTTCAGCGCCTGCTGCAGGCTGAACACATGATCTTCCCGCCAGTGTCCGTTCAACTGTTCCGCGATTTCCTGCTCGGTTTTGCTGCAGCGTGCATTGCGGAACTTCGCCAGTTTCTGCGCATCGCGTTCGCCTCCGGCGATGGCACGCAGAATGGCCATCCCCGTTACTCCATCGATGTCAGAAACCGCCCGGTGTACGCGCACGTTCATCTGGTCCAGGCTCTTTTGCATTCGCCGCAACCAGTCCCCACTCTCCGCTACCAAGTTCGCCTTATCCCGCACCAGCGTGCGCAGCATGCACACCGCCTCCTTCGGCCGGAACGAACCGCGCAGCAAGCCGCAACTGTGCAGCCGTTGAATCCACTCGCAATCTGTCGGATCGGTCTTTTTGTCCCGCCCCGGTACCCTTGCCAGCTGCCGGGTATCCACCAGCAGCACCTGTAACCCCTGTCCTTCTAACACCTCGTGCGGAGCAATCCAATAGACCCCGGTGCTTTCCATCGCCACCGACTCGACCTGCCGGATCTTCAGCCACTCCGCCATGCGTAGCAGCTCTGCGGTCGTTGCCCCAAAGCTGGCTACCTCCCGAGCGCTTCTATCCCGCGTCGCAGCGCACACCCAATGTTGCTCGCTTCCCAAATCGATCCCCGCCACGCTCGCCCGAATGACTGGTAAACCCTCAATCGGCCTTGTACTCCTATCTGACGTCTCCCTTTCCTCTCTCCCCGGCATCGTGACCTACCTTTCTGAACACGCCCGCCCAGGTTGGCTATTACTGATTCTGCTCTAGGG
>Ga0207054_1017_pt1 | contig 19397 bp, 6 predicted proteins | sample Alteio_BWMinCont_60_FD_153288 | JGI IMG/M metagenome (GOLD analysis project Ga0207054, IMG submission 153288) | Enriched cells from forest soil in Barre Woods Harvard Forest LTER site, Petersham, Massachusetts, United States -... | ecosystem: Environmental > Terrestrial > Soil > Temperate forest >... | reverse complement strand
GCAGGAACAGTCCATGTATAAGTAGTAGCATTAGCAACAGCAGTAACACTATAAGTCTGAGAAGTAAGAGCAGGACACTGCGGAGTAGTACCAGTTATAGCACCCGGAGTAGCCGGAGTAGCCGGACTAACAGTAACTGCTAAAGAAGCAGCTGCACTGGTACCGCAAGAGTTACCAGCAGTAACAGTGATGTTACCGTTCTGGCCCGCACCACCTGTAGTAACCGTAACTGAGTTAGTAGTACCACCAGCGGTGATAGCCCAACCAGCAGGAACAGTCCATGTATAAGTAGTAGCATTAGCAACAGCAGTAACACTATAAGTCTGAGAAGTAAGAGCAGGACACTGCGGAGTAGTACCTGTGATAGCACCCGGAGTAGCCGGAGCAGGTGGATTAACAGTTATTGCACCCGATACGTTACTTGTTGCGACAGGAGTACAAGTACCACTTACAACGCAATAGTAATATAATGTGCCAACAACAGTTGTTACAGGAGTATAGCTATTTGAAGTAGCACCACCGATAAGAGTACCACCACTATTTGAATTAGCAGCGTTACTATACCATTGGTAAGTTATACCAGTTCCTGTTGCAGTGAGAGTTAAAGCTGTTGCAGCAAAGCTAGGGCATCCACTTTGGGTGGCTGCAGAAGGCTGAGCTGTAATAGTTGGTAAACCTTCAATGGTTAATGTGCCGTTTAAAGAAGCCAAAGGAGTACATGAGCCACTAACAGTAGTTACAGTGTAGTTATATACACCGGCAACAGAAGGAGTACCACTTATAGTATAGGTATTGCCACCGGTAAATGCACCACTAACACCAGTAGGTAATGAACCTGTTAAGGTAACATTGGTAGATCCAGCATCTACTGTGTATGTAATATTTGTTATAGCTGAAGTATTACAAACAGTTTGTGTGTTGGTACCACCTGCCGATGTAAGAGTAATAGCCGGTGTATTAACAGTTATGGTTGAATTTGATGTTGCGGTAAATCCGTTTCCATCGGTAATAGTTACTGTATAAGGGCCTGTTACAGTAGCATTAATAGAAGGTGTAGTGCCGGTTACTGTTCCTGTCCAGTTATATGTAACTGTTGGGTCATCACCGGTTACATTTGCTGTAATTGCCGGAGCGCTTGAACATACTGTAGTTGGAGAAATAGAAACAGTAGGAGCAGCCTTGGTAAGACCTGAAAGGTTACCTGCTGAGGTAATATTTGCAGTACCAACGTTAGTTGCAGTACCTGCTAAAGCAGCGTATTTAACCCAAGGTAATGCATTAGGATATAAAGCTGAAGCTATAGAACCTACAGAACCACCTACTACGTCACCTGCAAGGTATGTGCCTGTTTCGTTAAGGTTAATACCGGCAAGGCCAGTTTCAGTAACTGTCCAGTAGCGGTTAAGGTAAAAAGTAGAGCTTGCGTTGTGTGGTTCTTTGCTGTTTACAGTCAAAACGTTAATTTGTCCGCTAGGAGTTGTAGAGTTGTTAGCCAAAACCAACGGAGTATAGTCAGTACCTGCTGCATTATCACCTACTGGATAAGTAAATGAACCTGTAGCGGTAAATGTTTTGCTAAGTGTACCTGTACCATTGGTAACAATATAGTTGCTTGCACCGGCACCTGTAATGGTAGCTGCGTTTCCTAAAAGTAAAATGTTACTACCTAAAGTAATGCGGCCACTGGTAAGAGCAAGTGTAGCTGCAACCGATTGGGTTGTAGCTGCTCCGCCCAATGTTAAACCATTAGCGTTATTTAATGTTAAATTGTTGAAAGATGTATTTGATGTTCCACTTAGGGTTTGGCCTACAGCACCATTAAAGTTAACAAGGCCTGTGCCGCTTGTGAATGTTCCACTATTACTAAGGTTTCCAGATTCATTTAATGTACCTGTTGTAAATGTAGTAGTTGCTCCACTGCTAATAGTTGAGTTTCCGGTTACAGATAGTGTAGTTGTATTCAGTATAAGGTTACCGCTATTCACAGCAAGTGCTCCACCTACAGTTTCGTTATCAACAATTGAACTTACTGTATGAGCAGCACCTGGATCAGCAGTTACATTGTAGAATGTAGTTGATTGAGTTCCGTTAACTACAACATTCACGTTTGATGCATTACCAAAGTTAACTAAACCTGCCCTTGCATTAAATACAGTTCCTCCATTCGCATTGTTATTGGTCCATGTTCCATTACAGTTGATCTGGTAGTTTGAAGCCGATACGTCAAAATCACCGCTGGTAAGCAGTAAAGTGCCGTTTACAGTTATTGGCATACCTAGTGTTACAGTTTGTCCGTTCGCAGCAAATGCGTTATTTATTGTAAGGTTATAAAATGTAGTTGATGCAGCAGAACCTGTAATTGCCTGGGCAATATTTTGTCCATTGGTAGCATCAAAATTAAAGGTGGAAATACCAGGTGAAGTTGTTGAGATACCTGTTAAAGTGCTATTATTTGTAAGTGTACCGGTAAGGTTAAACCCGGCGGTGCCAGATGCAGTAGCAGTAAAGTTTATATTACCATCGGTACCTAAAGTTATATTACCGTTACCTCCCACATTAGCAGAATTAAGTGTAATAGCAGCAGTACCAGAAAGGCTTAAAGTTACCCCTAGAGAACCACCCTGACCCACAATTACGTTACCTCTACAAATAAAATTACTATTAGGCGCCAACAATGTTGCCGTAGAAGCAGCAGTAGTTCCACCATATATGTACAAGTTATTATAAGGGAAGTTATTATCTATATTTTGAGCACCGTCAGACTGGTAAATAACGGTACTTGTTTGATTGGCAATATTAGCGTTGGCATATTTGAAAAGTGGCATTGGAATAACGGTAGTATTATTTAGGGTGCCAAGTATGAATGTTGCACCATTGTTCATTGTAAATGCTCCGCTACCAAGTCCGGGGCCGGTTATTACATTGGTATTTGTAGCAAATGTTCCACTGTTTATCCAAAGTGCACCACCAGTGCCAGCGCTACCTATTGTTAATGGCATTTGTAAATTCAATGTTGTACCTGCAGGCATGTTAACGAATAATTCCCATACATAAGTAGAGGCTGAGGTACCCCCTAAGGTTTGATTTGTTACGCCCGAGCCGTTGAAACGAAGTATAGAAGCATTACCAGGAGTAAAGCCATTATTAGCGTTATTGTTATTAGTGAAACTACCACTAAGTTGGAGTGTTGCAGCGCCAGAGAAAGTGATATTACCATAATTACCTATGGTTACATTTCCGTTAGGGCTTGCAGCAGCAAGAGTGATTGTAGGGTTTGTGCCTTGTAAAGAAACAGTTCCTGTAGATGTATTGTTATCTACCACGAGATTTCCACCTATTGCAAAATTAACAGCATTAGAGAAAGTGCAAGTGGTTGCAACAGCTCCTCCAAGTATAGTTAAGTTACCATAGTTTACGGTATTAAATGAAACAGTAAATTCATTTACTATGGTTTGGTTTCCATCAGCCTGGTATGTAACTGTACTGGTAGCCGCTAAAGTATTTCCACCGCCACCTGCAACAGCCAAAAATTGAGGGAAAAGTACAACTGTTGGGCTGGCTTGCGAACCTAATATAAAATTAGAAAGGGCAGCCATAGTAAAGGTACCGGTTGTATTACCGGTAAGGTTATTTGTCTGGCAATTTAATGTTGCACTTGCATTGATATTAAGGTTACCGTTTACACCAATTGGCTCAGCTAATAATACGCCTGAAGCGCTGGTATTGGTTACAGTAAGGGTGAAGAATGTTGTAGCAGACGGACCGGTTATGGTTTGGGTAGCAACTCCATTAAATGTAGAGGTACCTGCAGTAGGGGTAGTAAATGTACCACCATTGGTAAAGTTACCGGCTAAGTTTAAGTTACCTGTACCAAGGGTCAATGTTCCTGGTGTTCCTGATGTAGAAAGAATCAAATTACCTGCAATGGTTAATGTACCAACACCTGTAAAGTCAAATAAACCACCTGATGTAACAGTAAAGTTTCCTGTAGAAGTATAAATACCTGAAGCTGATTGAACTGATCCACCGCTAATTAAAGTATTGCCAGTAACCGATATAGCGCCAGTAGTTGTACTGATACCCGGTGTTGCTGTGCCTGAGTTTGTTAAGCCACCATTAATGGTTATAGCTGCTGTAGCTGCTGCTATTGTTCCAGTGCCCTGGTTTATTAAATTACCACCTGCTGTGGTTTTAAGAATACCAGCACCTGAAAATGATATTGAACCATTATTGGTAATAGTATTAGCATCACTAAATGTACCGGTAGTAAGTGTAATAACACCGCTGGCATTATTGGTCACAGCTCCGGTAACAGCCATGGCTGTTGCACCAGTGGTAAGTGTAATAGTACCGCTATTGGTTAAGGTTCCGGTTATACTGTTTGTAAAACCAGCAGATGAGAATGTACCAGCGGTTACAACCATGTTATTACTAACATCCATTGGGTTACATGTTGATGTAACTGTACCAGCTGTATTAACGGTTAAGTTATAAAATGTTGTATTATTTCCGGCAATGGTACCTGTACCACCAAAAATAACTGTTCCGGTTTCAGCAAGGAATGATGTAGCTGTAGCAGGTGTATTAGTAAAGCCACCATTGTCTGTAATTTGATATGGGGCACCGACACCAACCGAGTTTACGTCAAAAACACCGGCTGTAATATGTAATAAACCACCTGCATTAATAGTAATGTTTTCACCTAAGAGTACTGAATTGCTTCCCGCTGCTCCGGCATTACTTAAATTAAGGTTGTAAAATGTTAATGGAGTTCCGCTGATTATGTTTTGGTTATGGCCTTGGGCGTTAGTAGCATTAAATGTTACTGTACCGGTACCACATGTAAATGTACCACCTGTAGTATTAAAATCGCTTCCAATATTAAGGGCCCCACCTGCTGCTGAGTATGATATAGTACCGGTATTGGTTACAGTACCTGTAGCAGTTAATGTAGCAGCACCTGTGAAATTAATAGTTCCGCTATTGCTAACTGTACTGTAAGGGCTAACTGCTCTGTTAAGCGCAATAGAGCCAGTGCTTGAGTAAGCTATAGTACCACTATTAGTTAATATTCCGTTAGTACTGGTTAATGTACCTGTGTTATTATTACTTAAAGTACCATCAGAACCAATAGTTATACTGCCTAATGGCGAAGCGCCGTTCATGGTAATTGCAGCAGTTCCGGTTAAGCTGAAAGTTACACCTAACGAACCACCCTGACCAACTACTAAATTTCCTGTAAGGTTAAAACCTGCAGCATTGTTCGATAATGTAGCGACAGCTACTGCGGAAGTACCACCATATATGTACAGGTTGTTATATGGGATTGAATTATATACAGTTTGAGCTGCACCGCAAATATATTCAACTGTTGATGTTAGGGTATTCAAGGCATAAGCGTTAAATACCGGCATGGTTAAAGATGCTGTATTTGTTAATGAACCTAATATAAAAGTTGCATTGGTACTTGCCGTCATGTTAAAGTTAGTACCAGCTACAGCGCCCGGACCAGTTATTTGATTTAAGGCACAATTGAGTGTACCGGCTTGTATTGTAAGGTTACCGCCTATGCTAATTGGTAAACCCAATAAAACCTGTGAAGTTCCTGTGCCTGTATTATTACTGTGTAGTGTGTAAAAAGTAATTGATGCAGCAGTACCACCAATGGTTTGTGTATTATTTAGCCCAATACCGTTAAAAGTAGCAACAGATGTACCAGCTGTAAATGTGCCGCCACTGGTAAGGGTAAAGTTTCCTCCAACGTTTAATGCTCCTGCTCCTGAATATGTTAGTGCGCCTGTGGCGGCAATGGTTACATTGCTGCTTGCCGTTAATGTACCTGTACTATAGCCCAGTGTTCCGTTAATGAGCACGGCTCCAGTTGAAGCTAGTGTACCTGTGGTAAATGTTTCGGTTGCGCCGTTGTTAATAGTTGAGGTACCTGTTACTGTAATGGTTCTGTTGTTGTTTAAAAAGATACCGCTGTTTACTATAAGATTGCCCAATACATTTTCGGCCGCATTGTTACATGTAACTGTATTTGCTGCGCCCGGGTCAATGGTTAAGTTATAAAAATTGGTTACACCATTAATTGTAGCGGGGTTTGCTCCATTACCAAAATCAACTAATCCTGTTTCTGCGTTAAAACCAGTTAAGCCAATATTATTTGTCCAAGTACCATTAACTGTTATTTGGTATGGGCCACCAGGGAGTGTTTTGTTTGCATCTAAAACACCTTTAGTAAAGGTTAATGTACCGGTTGTGCCTATTGTTATTGCATTACCCAATTTTATAGTATCGCTTCCAACAGGAGCAATATTATTTATTATAAGATTATTAAATGCAGTAATTGAGGTACCGGCCAAATTTTGGTTTGTAGTTAAACTATTAAATGTAACTGTACCTGTACTTGCAGTAAAAGTTCCACCATTTACAAAGTTTCCTTTAATATTTAAATTACCGGCACCAGAATATGCTAACGTAGCACCAGTTGTAATTGTTACGTTGCCAGTAAGTGTAATATTAGATGTAATTGCTGTAATGTTAGCGCCAGCACCTAAATCAAATAGGCTGGCTGCAGTTATTGTACCTCCACCTGTATAAGTTATTGCACCACTATTATTAATATCTCCTGTTACAGCTAATACACCAGTTGTGTAACTAATAGTTGCACCACTATTGTTAACTAAACTATCAACTACGTTTAAAGTTCCATTGGTAAAAGCAATAGTTCCGCTATTTGTAACATTACCGTTAACTGTTACAGTAACACCACCCGTGGTATATGTACCACTGGTTATAACCAAATTTCCAGTTATAGTTGCATTCCTTACATTACCCGTAAGATTACCTGCACCTGCAACAACTGTTACATTAGTAAATGATGTTGCAAAACCTCCATTCAATGTCGTGTTCGATCCAAAAACTACAGCTCCGTTTCCTCCTTTAAATGAAGTAACTGATGCATTGTTGGTGAAAAATCCATTAACATTAACCTGGTAAGAGGTTGCTGTTAAATCTAATGTACCGGTAGTTAAGATGAGATTATTGGTTACTGTAATATCGCTTGCTAATGTTACTGTATTTGCAGCTCCGGCATTAATAGTCAGGTTATAAAAAGTGGCGCCGCCAGCATTAAGTGTTGAAGTGCTTGTAATTATTATAGTACTAGCCGAAGGATCTGTAAAGGTTCCGCTATTGGTAAAATTGCCTCCTACAGATAATGTACCACCAGCAAGTGTAAAAGTACCCGAGTTAGTAAAGGTTGTACCAACGGTTAAATTTGCGTTGCCAGTATATACGTAAGAACCGGCAATGTTTGCAAAAGTTGTAGCTGTTAAGTTAAAAGTGGTACCGGTAAGCGAACCACCAGAAGCTACTGTAATTGAATTACAGGTTTGAATAGATGTTAAAGCTATTGTAAATGTATTTGGAATTACAACGTCTTCAGCAAGAAGTGGAACGTGGCCTAAACTCCATTTAGCGGCAACATTCCAGTTACCCGATGCAACAGCTGTATTGGTTTGCGCCATCGAATTCATAGCAAACAATAGGCAGAAGCCTAAAATCATTCTCTTCAGTGTAATCAATTTACTCATCTTGGTAGTTGTTTTTGTAATTCTTGGTGTAGTTGTTGTATTCATCGTTGTAGTAATAGTATTCTTATTCATGGTAAAAGGTTTTAGCATGTTGCTGTATAATATGGCCTAAGCCTGATTATTAAGGGAGTAAATAATGATTGTGTGATTTGAGGAAGTAAGTATTGATTGTTTCAAATGACTGATTTACAATATTTCACGCAAAAGTATAATTTTTTTTAACATTGGAATGTTAATAGAGGATCAAGATAAACAAAAAAGATAAAAATGGCTATGATTTATGCTTTTTGTGTGCTTTAATGTATTGGTAATCAGTATTTAACTAAAAACATGATTTTTATCATTTGTTGCTTTACAAAATTATAGGAATGGGCAAAGTGTCTATTATGGAATAAGTCATTTCAAGAATGCAATGGGGGCAAATTACAATTGTCAGCCTTTTTTGTTGATTCTATAAAACTACGTAATGTATGTTCCGCTTACATGGTTTTATGTAATATTGCCGTTAAATGTACTAACTAGCATTAAGTGCATTTTTTAGTAATGAATGCTTCATCGGAATTGAATAAAAACACTTTTAATAATTGATTGTGAGAAAAACACTTTACCTCGTAATAACCCTAATAAGTATAGCAAAATTCAGTTTTGGACAGGCACAAATTGAAGCAAAGCTTCCTGATGAATGGACCCGAATAAAAGGTGACACTACATTTGTTCTTATGGATAGTGTAGATGACCCCAAGAACGAGCCATATAAAAAGGTATTTACCGAAACATGGAAGTTATCGCATATCCAGTTTATTGATGCTGCTGATTTTGATAGATACCTTTCTCCTAATGCGTCCTATTTTTCTTTAGTGTATCCTGTAACTGATGCTACATTAGGCCTTACTGCAGCAAAATACAATCCTGAGTTGCCTGATGCTGCGAATGAGCTAATGATGGCCAATGAAGAATCGTTTAACCTGATGAGTTGGAAGCTATGGACCTGCAATGAGCGCTACTTTAAAAAACAAAACAAATGGAACATGAGTTTTGTTAAAGAACTGGCGAGTGTAAAAATGTATGCCGATATGGCTGGTATTACATTGGCTGACAAACAAAGCCATAGTGCTGCAAAAGCAGATGCAAAAGCGTATGCAATAAAAATGCAGGATGCCGGTGGTTCTGTATCTGCTCCTTATGTTGAAGGTGAGAGTGCTTATCTGTTTAACTGGGGGCCGGGCATTGTAAAAAACTATTTGCAAATATTTACCCAGATGCTTGCTGCAGGCCAGAATGGTGGAATTATAGTGAATAGCGATAGTGTAAGGAAAATGAAATCAGATACTCTTTTTGTACCTACTTATGTTAAGTATTATCCCGGCTCAGGTGGTAAAAACAAAGTGCGTGAATTGAGCGAAATTTTCAAAGACTATTCACTTCCTTATGCAGAGGTTTCTTTTACTGATCTGAATAATAAAATACTTCAAGCTAAAAAGAATATGTATTACTTAATGTACATTCGTAATACATCCCCATCGGTATATGTAATAAATGGATTTACAGGTGAAATTGTATATGATAAAAAGATTGCAGGCGAAGAATTGGCACCCGAAGATATTGCTAAGATATATAAGCTAATAACCAAGAAGTAAGGCATGGGCCAAAGCCTTGATGTTGCAGTAATAGGCGGCGGAGCTGCAGGGTTTTTTGCCGCTATATCCTGTAAAACTCATAATCCCTTAGCTAACGTAACTATTTACGAAAAGTCAGATAAGCTGCTTGCAAAAGTTAAAGTTTCTGGCGGAGGCCGATGTAATGTTACACATGCTTGTTTTGCAATTTCGCAACTTTCAAAATTTTATCCTCGAGGTGAAAAGCAACTTAAAAAAGCTTTTGCATACTTCAATACGAATGATACCGTAAAGTGGTTTGAGAGTAGGGGAGTACAACTTAAAACGGAAGAGGATAATCGGATGTTCCCGATTACCGACAACTCGCAAACTATCATCAATTGCCTTATGCGTGAGGCTGAGAAGTTGGGGATAATAATTCAGCAGCATCAAACATTAATTGCTATTGATAAAAATGCTAATGGCTTTAAACTGACCTTTAGAGATGCAAGTATTAATGTCGATAAAATAATTATTGCCAGTGGAGGCTCACCTAAAAAAGAAGGTTTTGATTGGCTTGAAAAATTAGGCCATGTTATCGAATCTCCTGTGCCATCGCTATTCACTTTTAATATGCCCAAGGAATCTGTAAAAGCATTAATGGGTGTATCTGTTGATAAGGTGAGTGTAAGAGTTCTGGGTACTGGATTGAAAAGTGAAGGACCATTATTAATTACACATTGGGGTATGAGTGGCCCTGCTATACTTAAGTTATCTGCATGGGGTGCAAGGATATTGAGTGATTTAAATTATACGTTTAAGATACAAGTCAATTGGTTGGGATCACTTAATGAAGATGAGGCCCGTTCGGTGTTGAGAAATGAAATAAACCTGCACCCTAAAAGAAAAGTAGTTAATGCAGAATTTACGCAATTACCTAATAGGTTGTATTTGTTTTTGCTTGCAAAGCTTGGCATTAATCCAGATATAACATTAGATGAGTTGGGGCGGAAAAATCAAAATAGATTATTGAATATTTTACTTAATAATGAATACGAAGTAGAAGGTAAAACTACTTTTAAAGAAGAGTTTGTTACCTGTGGTGGTGTTAGCCTTAGTAATGTTTCAATAGATACTATGGAAAGTAAAGTTTGCCCCGGAATGTATTTTGCAGGAGAGGTATTAGATATTGATGGTGTTACAGGTGGCTTTAATTTTCAGGCGGCATGGACCACCGGTTTTATTGCCGGAAAATTATTATCCAATCAACTCGCTTAGTTCGAGCCAGCGCATTTGTTTGGCATCAATTAGCTTATTGGTTTCACCAAATTCAGTTGTAATGCGCATTAAATCTTCATGATTAATATTACTATCATTCAGCTGTTCCGTTAGAGCCAGTTTCTTTTTTTCAAGCAATGCAATTTCTTTTTCCAGGCTTTCAAACTCAAATTTTTCTTTATAGCTTACCTTCTGTTTAGGCGCATTTACAGGCTTTGCGGCTTCAGGTGGTGCAAGTGCTTTTTTTGTTTCCTCCTGTATTTCTTTTTTCTTTAATTCTTTTTCTTCTTCTCTGTAATCAGTATACGAACCATTGTACATTTTTACATCTCCTTCTCCGGTCAATATAAAAAGCTGGTCGGCAAGTCTATCCATAAAATAACGATCGTGAGATACAATGATCAGGCATCCCTGAAAGTCTAACAAAAATTGTTCAAGTGTGCTTAGTGTAATTAAATCAAGATCATTGGTTGGTTCATCAAGTACAAGGAAGTTTGGGTTCTTCATTAATACAGTTAGTAAGTACAACCTCTTCTTTTCTCCTCCACTTAGTTTTGATACATAAGTGTATTGCATTTCAGCCGAAAACTGAAACAATAATAAAAGCTGTGATGCAGAAAGCTTTGTTCCATCTCCCATTGGGATATAGTCTCCTACTTCCTTTACAACTTCAATTACACGCTTATCATCTTTTATCTCAATACCTTTTTGTGAATAATAGCCGAACACAATTGTTTCACCCACGTTAATCTTACCCGAATCGACCTGTTCCGCACCTGTCAATAAATTAAGAAAAGTAGTTTTACCAACGCCGTTCTTTCCGGCAATACCAATGCGTTCTCCTTTTTTGAAAGTATAATCAAAGCCTTTTAAAATGACTTTCTCTCCATGACTTTTCGATATCTTTTTTAGTTCAAGTATCTTTCCGCCAATGCGACTCATTTTTACGCTTAGTTGCAGTTCGCTTTGCTTTTTTCTGCCTGCAAGTGAGTCATTAAGTTTATTAAAAGCATCTACTCTCGATTTTGACTTTGTTCCCCTTGCACGTGGCATTTTACGCACCCATTCCAACTCGCGCCTGAACAGGTTGTTCGCACGCTCTAATTCCTTTCCTTCATTAAATTCACGTTCTGCTTTCTTCTCAATAAAATATTCGTAATTACCTTTATATCTGTATAAGCTTCCGTTCTCCAATTCAAGAATATCGGTACATACGTTATCTAAAAAATACCTGTCGTGGGTTACCAGAAGTAATGAAATATCGTTGCGGGTAAAATAATTTTCGAGCCACTCTATCATATCAAGGTCAAGATGGTTAGTGGGCTCATCCATTATTAAAAGCTGTGGCTCTTCTATAAGTACACGAGCAAGTGCAAGTCGTTTTTTTTCTCCGCCTGAAAGCGAAGTCACCTTTTGTTCAAGGTGATGAATGTTAAGTGAGGTAAGTATTTGCTTTACCTTGCTTTCATAGTTCCAGGCATCCTCCGCTTCAACCTGTTCCATAGCAACTTCCAAAAGTTTTTGGTTTTCTATAGATGCATTTTCTTCATGTTTTTCTAATGCTATTTCGTAGTTACTAATGGCCTTTTGCATTGCATTGCCCGAATGAAAGAGTGCCTGGTAAACTGTATCGCCCGGCCTGAAAGATGGCTCCTGATCGAGAAAGGAAACTGGTATATCGTTCCTGAATGTAACCTGCCCGGCATCAGCAATATCGTCTTTGCTTAATATGCGCAATAGTGTTGATTTGCCTGCACCATTACGGGCAACAAGTGCCACACGTTGGCCGTGCTCAATACCAAAGCTTATGCCTGAAAATAATTGCTTATCTCCATAAGCTTTTGAAAGGTTTTCGACTGATAAAAGATTCATAGGGGCGCAAAGGTAGCCAGAATACTATATGTAATAGCTTTTGATGAAAAGATAAAATCTGCTGCAATTATATTCGCCTTTTTCAAGTTACCATTAATACTACAAAATTAAATATATTGTTTATTATATATATTAAAAAATTTAATAATTATTAACAACCCTAATGCCTTAACGAATTGGATTTTGTTCTGTCGAAAATAACAATAGAAATTAACAATAAGCACCTTCTGGACGCCTTTATTGACAACCACTTCATTGTTATTAACAATGAATAACAATAAATCGTTGCTAATGTTTTTAGCAAACTCCATGCAAATATTTGATTGCCAGAATGTTGTGTGTCTGTCGAATTGCTTTCGTGTTAAGAAGGATATGTTGTGCGTATAAAAAGAGTTGTGAACAGCCTTATTACGACAGTTGCATTAACTAATTATGATTGATAATAAGTTTGGCTGAAAGTTGCTGCATTAAGTTGTTCATTGAGAGGAAATATAACCCGTTGGCATAGTTTGAAGTATAAATAGTAAGTGTATTATAACCTTTTGCAAGATTTGTGTTTTTAGTATCCACCGTTCTGCCTGTTAAATCGTAAATGCAAATAGTAGCATTACCTGCTTCAATTGAATTAAAAGTAATTGTAGTGGAATTACTTGCAGGATTCGGTGCTAATAATAATCCACTTGTAATAGGCTCTATTGTTACAACCTGGTAATCAGAATAGGTATAATTGCCATCATAATCAGTTTGCTTAAGGCGGTAATAAGATGTTCCGGTATATGGGGATTCATCAGTACTTTGGTAGTTTATAGTTTGTGCACTGTTGCCTGCTCCGGCAACTGTGCTAACCGTTTCCCATACTTGTGCATCTTTTGTTTTTTCAATCGTAAAAAATTTATTATTTACTTCTGACGAAGTTGACCAGGTTAAATTAACAACTTGGGTTTGTGAATTATAAATTGCATTAAATGAGGTTAGCCCAATTGGTAAAGCAACTAAACATGCATTATCAGAATATTTAGTAACCTGAATATTATCGATTGCAAAATGCGGGTCATCTTCGGCATCATTTGGATCCCACCAACGCAGCATAATATACCCGCCGGCAGGTATCCCACCCGGTGGTGCAATACATTGATTGAAATGCTTGAAAACCGTTCCTGGTAAGGAAGCTGTTTGTGCAGTGCAACAGCTTCCGTCAATGTCGGGGCCACAATAATTGAGAGCTGGAACATTTGTATATGTTGTAAGATCAAGTGCCGGAACCCCTGTAGCTGATGTGGTAACCAGATAGTCAAAATAATTACAATTGTCCTGCCCTCCATCTTCAGCAGTAGAAAGCTGATACCAGTCAAATTGTACGTTTATGCTTTTAACTGCAATTACATTGGGGTTTTTTAAGCATAGCCCCAATGCAATACCAATTTGAACATCAGGGTGACTTCCATGACTTGTTGTGCCCGCATCGCCATCGCAATTACAGGTGTCGGTACTTGCACCACCGGCAGTTATATTAGACGGTCGTGTACCAAGCAGTAAGCCTGTGCCTCCATTTATTGTGTACATATAAAAACCTCCTGTGTTTGTCAGGTCGGTGCCCGATACAACATTTTGAGTGCTATTAAAATAATATGTTCCGCTATTTGCATCGGGCGAGTTCATATAAGTATACCAACCTGCATACCAACTCGATGGGTTCCATAAAGCTCCATTGGTAGTTGAAGCATTGAGATAAGGCCATCCTGCATCACTTGTCTTACCAAAGTCTTGTTTGTAAACGCCTGATCCGTTGAAACTGGCATAAGCCTGCGCCTTTAGTAAGAGGCTAAATGCAGTCAACAGAAATAGGAGAAAATATTTTTTTATCATATCAAACGGCAATGAAATTTGATAAAATAGAAATGAATTATAAAGGCAAAAGTATCTTACACCAATGCCTTATCAGGTATTGCCTGTGATAAGTATTTTAAAAGAAAATATTAGGAGATTGTTAACGGATCAGCTCCAGATAACCATTCAGGTTATATTTTTTATTGCTGTAATCTACAGCCTTTATTATATAATAATAGGTTCCATCCGACTCGTCAACGCCCGACATGCTTTTGCCTGTCCAGTCAATATTAGGTGAATCGGCTTCAAATACTTTTTGTCCCCAGCGGTTAAAAATTTCAATGTTATATGTTTGCAAACTTCCTGCTGTAACATGGAAAACGTCATTTGTTCCATCACCATTGGGTGTAAATACATTTGGTACATATATGCCTCCAATTACAATAATTGTATCGGAAGCTGAATCAATACATCCAAACTGATTTGAAGCAACAAGGTATATTATGTATGTACCGGCTACATTATATTGATAGTAAGGAAATGAGTCGACTGATGACATACCATCTCCTAAATTCCAATAATAGGATGTTGCACCTGTACTTGTGTTTACAAAACTTACATATTCTCCTCCCCAAATGTTATTGGGCGTAGCTGTGAATTTTGCGGTAGGTACCGGTGCAGTAAATACTTGTGCCGAATCTTTTACTGTGCTTCCACAACCATCAGTTACAATGCATACATAATATGTTGGCATTGCAGGCGATACCGTAAATGGCCCTGCACTATTTGATAAGCCATTGTTCCAGGCATAATTATAACCTGGCTTACCACCACTTGCATTTATACTAACCAGGCCATTTTTACCAAAGCAAATGCTATCTGAATTCATGCTTGCATTTAATGGCGGGTATAAGTAAAGTGTTTGATGAGCGCTATCAAAACAGGTTCCATTATTACCAATAACAGTATATACTATTGGGCTTGTAGGTGGTATAGCTGAAACAGTTGCACCTGTCGCAGGAGTCAATCCTGTAGATGGGCTCCAGCTATAAGTAACTGCACCGCTGGCTGTAATATTTACTGATTGACCAGGACACAATGTATCGTTGCCTGATAAATTTACACTTATAGATGGGCTTGTATTAACTGTTATCGGTAATTTTAATGTGTCATTGCATCCTAAGCTGCTTGTACCAATAACAGTATACGTTGTTGATGAAGTTGGGTTTGCGCTTGTGCTTGGACAAGTACTACAAGTTAATCCGGTTGAAGGAGACCAGATATATGTACTTGCTCCGCTTGCATTAAGTGAAGTAGAATTACCAGAACAAATGGAAGTATCGGATGCACTTGCAGTAACTGCAGGTATTGGATTTACAGAAATAGATATATTGGTAGAATCTATACAGCCTAATGCATCGGTACCAACTACAGTATAGGTAGTAGGCGATGAAGGGTTTCCTAATACATTTGATCCGGTTGATGCGCTTAAACTGCCTGCCGGGCTCCATACATAACTAACGCCACCTGTTGCATTAATAGTTGTGGTATCTCCGTTACATAATGTAGGCATTACCGCAGTAGCATTTATTATTGGTTGGTCAACCTGTATGCTTATTGTATCGTTCGAACTACAGTTAAAAGTATTAGTTCCTACAACAGTATAAGTTGTTGTAGAGTTAGGGTTTGCAATTGGGTTTGGGCAGGTAGAACAAGTTAAACTGCTTGCCGGACTCCAGGTATAACTGGTTGCTCCGCTTGCAGTAATGGTTGTTCCTCCGGTACCAAAACAAACCATTTGTGAACCTGCCGATAAATTTAATGTAGGTATTGGGTTTACTGTAATTGTTATTGTTGTGCTATCAGAACAACCACTACCCGATGTGCCTATTAATTTATAAGTAATAGTTGCAGTAGGCGTTGCAACAACACTTGTTCCTGTAGTTGCACTTAATGCTGAATCGGGTGTCCATGTGTAACTTATAGCCCCGCTTGCAGTAAGTGTAGTAGAACCTCCATTACAAATAGTTGAATCGGTTGCTGTGGCAATTACCACTAAATTACCAACATGTATGGCTACTGTATCAGTTGAAATACAGCCTGACAAATTGCCTGTAACTGTATAGGTAATAGATGTTGCCGGTTTGGCACTCATACTGTCTACCGATATTGAATCTAAGCCTGCAGATGGATTCCAGTTATATGTATCAGCACCACTTGCAGCAAGAATTACTGAATCGCCGGGGCATATGCCGGGGTTAGCCGGTGTAATAGTAAGGGTTGGAGTAGGGGTTACAGTAATTGCAATTTGTGCAGTATCGTTACATCCCAATGCATTTGTGCCAATTACGGTATAAGTCGTTGTTCCTACAACCGGAGTTGCAGCTACAGTTGAATCAGTTGCTGAGTTAAGGCTTGAAGATGGGCTCCATGTATAGGTAGTTGCACCGGTGGCTTTAATAGTGTCAGAAGTTCCTGAGCAAATTAGCGGAGGAACCGAGGTGGTTAGTGCCAGGGTAGGAGAGGGATTAATTGATAATTGAATACTATCCTTGCTGCTACAGCCATTTGCAATAGTTCCGATAACTATATAAGTTATAGCAACAGTTGGTGTTGCAATTATGGGTGAGCCTGTAGTGCTTGTTAGTCCTACGGATGGACTCCAGGTATAAGAGGTTGCTCCGTTTGCTGTTATGGTAGTTGCCCCACCTGTGCAAACAGATGTACTTGATGCATTTACAGTAACAGTTGGTGATGCTATTGAAGAAATAGTAACACTTGCATTAGCACTGCAGCCTGATGAGCTGCCCGTAACGGTATAGGTTACATTACCCGATGCTGCATATGTACTTGGGCAGGTAGAACAGCTTAACCCTGTTGCAGGCGACCATGAAAAAGTAGCCGCACCATTTGCAATAAGTAAAACAGAATCATTCTGACAAACTGTGGTTACTGATGGAGTGACAGTAACAGGTAAACTTGCCGCAACAGTAATAGTTACGCTATCTGTACTGTTGCATCCACTGCCTGATGTACCAGTGATATAATACTTAGTAGTAACAGTAGGGTTTGCCGTTGGGTTCGGGCAATTAGTACAACTTAATCCGGCAGAAGGAGTCCAGCTATAAGAAGCTGCACCACTTGCTAAAAGGTTAACTGAACCGCCGTTACATATAGCAGGAGAAGAAGGTGTAACTGATAGAGTAGGATTAGCCGGTACTGTAACAACAATTTTTGCTGTATCATCACATCCACTGATCATATTTCCAACTACTGTATAAGTAGTAGTAATAGTAGGCGTGGCATTTACATTTGCTCCGGTTGTTACATTTAAGCTTGCGGCTGGGCTCCATGCATAACTTACGGCTCCACTGGCTGAAAGGGGTGTTGGAGTTCCTGCACAAGTACTTGTTGAAGCAGAAGCTGTCATTGGACTTGTATTGGGTTTAAAGCTTCCGGCTTTTAAAAATACGCCCGAATCAAACTTGCCGTTTGCAATATCAGCAACCCCCAATTTAATATGATATTTTTTGCCACATTGTACTTTAGCTTTCGCTACAAGTACTGTAGTAAAACCATTATACCCAACTGTTGTAACTGCTGTACTTGCAGGACAGGTGGCGCATCCGGTAGAAGCGGGCCAGTTGCACACATAATAAGCAGAGTTAGTAGTGCAGTTTACTGAATTTATATAGACGGCAGTATTTGTGCCCGGAATTAAAGCAAGATTTTCAGCATTATGTGAAAAAGGGCCTGCTATGCCCGGGCCACTTAAAAAGAATCCAAAATCATCAAGATAGGTACTTCCAACATAATAGGGTTCTTCGTTCGAACCAAAGGAATATTGAAATTCAATAGAATCGGATGTGGCAATAAAATCAAATTGCAATACAGCACACGAGTATGTGTTTTTATAAGTTGTGCCAATCAGGTTTGCAAGGTCTGAGTCATTATATGTGGTACTATTAGGCCACCCTGTTGAATTGTAAGTTGTGGTAGCCAGATTAGATTTATCACTTGTTTTAACATTTGGGCCATTACAATTAGTTATAGTTCCGTTTGTAATTATAAGGCCACTGTCCATTCCAATATTTGACGCTTTCCCATTGAAAAAACCAAACGACGTGTCAATCCCCTGGTATTTAATATTTGAAGCAGTTACACCATTACCTAAAAGCACATGGTTAACAAGGTATGTCATTGATGCATAGTTCCCTTTTCTTGTAGTAGTTAATTGTGCATCAACTTTAAGGCAAAATAAGAAGAGTATAAAAATGAACGTGGCTTTAGTAAAATGCAATTGTATCTTTTTCATTTTCAAACCTCAGGGGATAGGTGTAGTATAGTAATTAAAGAATGAATATTATCTGCAAATAACAGGAACATACTTTGTTTGAGTATTAAGGCTATATTAAATAAACGGCAATAGAGTGGTTTGCGTTGGAAATCAAATGGTTAATTTCCTTTGAGTAAGAATGTATACAACTTGTCATATTTGAATATTATTCGCAGGGACGATTGATATTCGATGTGCTTATTTTTTCAAAGATAGACCAATAAATCAAATGATGTAAAATTGAATAGAATAGTTGCATCCTTCTTTATCCGATTATTAAATGGGTTCTCATTAAGAATAACGAAATTGTTTTATATAATGTTGGGTGAAAAGCCGGCAAATACATGCCTATTCAGAGTAGATGCTGTTAATTACTAGTGCATAACTATATTACTGAATCGATGCAGGTCTAGCAATAGTAAGCCTTTTATTGATATACAATATCATTTTGTTTGAAGATAAATTGCTGATTTAGGAAAATTATGTTAGATTTGTGTACACATTTTTCTCGGTTAATACAAAAGTTAAGAATTTTTATTTTGATGAAAATATTTTTACCACGACATTCTTTAATAGGTTACATAACCATCTTATTGGTAATTGGTCTATCAATCAATTCAAATGCTCAGTTTTCGCATTATAATATTCCGTCTAAAGGAGATTATCAACCACCCCATATTACTGCCGGCTGTACTCCTGATTCTGTAATATTTAATTATACCGGTGCAGCAGTTGCATTTACTGTGCCTGCCTGTGTTACTTCTATTACTGTGCGTGCATGGGGCGGTGGCGGCGGCGGTGCAGGAGCAGATAGTTTTCTGGGATTACCTGGTGGCGGCGGTGCGTATGCATCGAGTACAATTGCTGTAGCGCCTGGACAAGTATTTTCTG
>Ga0207054_1148_pt1 | contig 19573 bp, 19 predicted proteins | sample Alteio_BWMinCont_60_FD_153288 | JGI IMG/M metagenome (GOLD analysis project Ga0207054, IMG submission 153288) | Enriched cells from forest soil in Barre Woods Harvard Forest LTER site, Petersham, Massachusetts, United States -... | ecosystem: Environmental > Terrestrial > Soil > Temperate forest >... | reverse complement strand
AAAGGCCCAGGTTAAGAGTTATATCATTATTTACGCCCTGTTTGTTAATATTATAATCTACACTTATTGAAGGCGTTATAATATCATTTATATCGTAGTCAAGGTTAGCATTAACGGTACTACTTATTGCTGAATTTACTTGCGTACTTGTTTTGCTAAAAAATAGTTTTGTAAAAGATACGCCACCCGAAAGATCATCAGTAAGATCAAAATCATATCCCATCGCCACATTACCGCCATCAAGTTTTTTTTGTTTTACGATTGGTAACAAAATCCAGGCTTCCCGAAAAATATAAGCCCGATTTAAGTGTGTACTTAAAATTCGGTGTAATAAGAGGCGTAATTGTAGTATCTGTACGCCCCATAAAAACGTTATTATTTACAAAATCTACCCCAATCTTAAATGACGATTTTTTGATGGTGCGGGTTGTATCTGATTTAGTTTTAGTGGTGTCAATACGTGTATTTTGACTAAATGCCATGGTGGTTACACTACTTAACAGCGATGCAAACAAGACTTTGTAAAAGTTAGGGGTCATAAACAGGTTAAATTTGGTACGGCCATATGACGCTATGAAAAGCTTATAGTTTAATTATAAAATGTTTATTTTTATATTAAACCATATATTATTAATAACGTCCTAATGTAAGATATAAGTTACACAAAACAATCAAACTAAAACTATGAAAAGAATTGCATTAATGGTTACTGGGATACTATTCACAGTAGCCGCCTTCGCTCAAACTACCACTACTCCGGTTACTCCTGTGGAAAAAGCGCAAATGAAAGATTTGCGTAAAGATGTACGGGCTTATGATAATCAAAAGGCCGACGCTAAAGCAGCTATTAAAAAGGGCGATATGGCTACTGCCAAGGCAGACATAGCCAACGCAAAAGCCGATAAAGCTGATATTAAAGCCGATGCGGCGACATTAAAAAGTGAGGGTGTAACACATCCTGTAAAAAAAGCCGACAAAGAAGTTAAGGCTATTGATGTGAAAGAAACCAAAACTGCTGTCGCTAATCTAAAAGCTGATAAGGCTGCGGAACAAGCTGATGTTAAAAGCGGAAATATTGCCGGTGCACAGGCCGAACAGAAAGCTATTAAAGAAGATCGTAAGGATTTAAAAAAGGATGTGCGTGAAGCAAAACGTGACGGCGTTAAACATTTGGCCCGTAAAGTGAAATAATATATTATTAATAAGTTTAATAAAAGGGGGCGCAAAATGCGCCCCCTTTTTTATATATGATTTTCTGAAGTTATATTTTAATAATCTTCTTGCTTTTAGACGCCGGTGCTTTAGTTTTGGCCAGTATAGGCAGTAACTTAATAATACCTATTAATGCCCCACCTATTACCGTCATCGCTTTAAAAGCGAAATGCACAAAAGGCTTCATTACTTCCCAGTTTTCGCGTAAGGTTTGTTGGCGGCTCTGGTCATTCTTTACAGGTTTATCTGACATAACACGGGTATAACGTTTATTATATAAGCTCAAGCACAGTAATTTGTTTTACTTATCTATTATTCCCTATTTTTAGCTTGTCTAAATAAAATACCATGTTTAAATTGTTTAAAAAAAGCCGCTTCTTATTTTTGTTGATTCTTATATTATTTGCAGCTGGTTTAAGCAATGCACAAAGTATCAAGCCTATTGTTAAAACCAATAAAGGTTACGTTCGCGGCATAAATGAAAATGGCATTGTTGTATTTAAAGGCATCCCTTACGCTGCCCCGCCTGTTGGCAGTCTGCGTTTTAAACCCACAAAAGAACATGCTGCATGGACAGACACTTTAGCTGCTACCGAATTTGGCGCAATAGCCACCCAATCATCCGGCGGATCGGAAGATTGCCTTACCTTAAATGTTTATACACCCCAAATTGATAAAGCCAAAAGACCCGTAGTGGTATGGGTACACGGCGGCAGCATGACCGCAGGCAGCGGTAAAGGACAAAACGGCCATGCTTTTTCGGATAAAGACGATATAGTTACCGTTACTATCAACTACCGGCTGGGCGTTTTAGGATTTACCTACCTGGATGATATCAGTAAAGATTATGCAGGATCGGGCAATAACGGTGTTGCTGATTGTATAATGGCCTTAAAATGGATAAAGCAGAATATTGAGGCATTTGGCGGCGACCCGGAAAAAGTGACTATCATGGGCGAATCTGCAGGCGCAAAATTGGTTAGCGCTGTACTGGTATCGCCAAAATCAAAGGGCCTGTTTCAACAATATATTGCCGAGAGTGGCTCGGTACAGTGTGTACGAGATTTAAATACCGCCATAAATTTTCGCAAAAGGCTTTTGAAGCAATTGCATTTGGGCGAAAACGATGCCGCCAAACTACTAACCATGCCCGCAGAAGCCTTAATTAAAGCACAAAATGAATTAGGCAAAGGCGTTACCGGGCTTTTATTTATTGGCCCGGTTAATAATGGCGTAGTTATTAATAACGATCCTTATCAATATGCTGCCGACAAAAAGTTGCCGAAGATAAAAGCGTTGATAGGCACAAATGCCACCGAAGCCACCCTATTTATGAATACGGACCCGGGACTTAAAGCGCCGGACAGCACCATACTTAAAGCCTTGTTTGCAGATAATTACCCAATGGTTTATAGCAGTTATTTGAAGGAATTGCCTGCATTATCGCCCTATGACGCCGCTGTTAAAGTACTTACTAATTATATGTACACCATGCATACCTATCGCTGGGCAAGATCACTGGTTGATAGTAATATTCCTGTTTATCTTTATCGTTTTGATTATGCTAATGATCCGTTGGGTGCAGCACATGCAAAAGAATTACCTTTTGTATGGTACGAACCTGCATCAAAAGCAATGAACGACCCTGCAAAAAGGCAATTAGCTGTTAATATGCATGCGGCCTGGGTGGCTTTTATTAAGACGGGCAATCCATCTGTTGATAACCTACCATGGCCCGCCTACAAAAACGATACTAAGCAGATTATGTTATTTAATACCGATAGTAAGGTTATCAGCTTAAAGGAAGTGTTTGATGATAAGAATTTCCCGTCAACCGTAATGGTACTGAAAAACTAAGCCATCTTCTTTTTCAAGGTGATCACGGTTATTTCGGGCCATATCCCTAAACGACCGGAAAATGCCAGGAAACCAAAACCACGGTTCACGTACAGGTAACGATCTTTCTCGTTCACCAATCCGGCCCAATCCAGGTAACGATATTGTACCGGGCTCCATCTAAAACCAGCCACCTCAACGCCAAACTGAGCACCGTGGGTATGGCCGGAAAGGGTTAAATGAATATTGGCAGTATTATATCTCACTTTTTCTTCCCAATGAGTAGGGTCATGCGATAACAGTACCTTAAAAGCATCCTGATCCACACCCTGCAAAGCCTTATCCAGGTCGCCAATTTTTATAAACCCTTTGCCCCAGTTTTGTACGCCGATAAGTGATATTTTTTGGCCATTCTTTTCTATTACCACATTTTCATCCAATAATAAGCGATAGCCCAAATCTTTATGGTGTTGTTTCAGTTTATCCAGGTTGGCGGCTTTTTCCTGCTCGCTATCCCATTCAATATAATCTCCATAGTCGTGATTACCCAATATGGAATATTGCCCATAAGGTGCCCTGAGCTTGCTGAAATTAGGAATATATTGTTCTATTTCCCACGCGGCATTATTTACCAAATCGCCGGTAAATACAAACAGGTCGCTTTTTTGGGCCTGGGCGATGTCAATACCACGCTGCATGGCAGCTGTATTATCAAAACTACCCGAGTGGATATCTGAAAGCTGGGTGATTGTAAATCCATCAAACGCATCCGGCAAATCGTCATAATGCAGGGTTACCCGATGCACTTTGTAATCATACTTACCTCTAAACATGGCATATAAAAACCCGGTAAAGGGAAAAGCAGCTACCAGTATGGCTATTTCGCTGATAAACTTTCGGCGTGCGGGAAAATATGGCTGACTGCTTTGGCCAGCTGGTTTTGATATATTTTTAACAATACCAACTATAAATCGGCCTAAATCGCCCAGCGATAAAATGATAATAAAAAATAATTTAGTGAAGAAAATAGTGAGAAAAAAGCTTAACACCCATTCGTGAAATGGCGTCATTCCCCGGGCAGTACTAAAACTGCCGAAGCCTAATATAAATAGTAGCGTTACACCTACTGAAATTACGAGAAAACCATACAATACTACCTGTCGCAACCGGTTTGATTGCCAATCGGCGGTAAATGTTTTTAAGCCGGAAAAAACATACCAATCAAGCAACAGGCTTAATGCTGCAATGATCAAAAACACTTTTATAAAACCGGTTCCATGCATAACTAGTGAATATGATTGCAATTTATAAAAGGAAAGGTAATTAGCGCGTAAAAATTAAGGTAATCAACAACAGAGGATTAACTAATATTAATCCACAAAAAAGGCCCCCTGAAATTCAGGGGGCCTTTCTATATTATGGACGACGATGCTCAACTACCACATCGCGATGATATCCGCGGTGCCAGCGATGATGTCTTTCGACAACCACTCTGCGATGATATGGATGACCGATACGTGCGTCTACCCGCACTTGTGCCTCAGCGCTTCCGAATGCGGAAACAGCAACTATGGCTAATACTAATACTCTTAAATACTTCATTTTTGATTGTTTTAAATTATTGTTTTTTGTTAGTTAGATGTTCTATTGATCACTATAAATTAGTGGTGCATTTCATCATCATGATGATCGTCGTCATGATGGTCATCGTGATGGTCCATCCTGTCTCTTCTATGTTCCCGGTATTCAACAGAGCAACTTGAAATTGCTACTGAAGCGAAAATTAGCAAGGTGATTATTTTCAAAAAGTGCTTTTTCATAATAATAGATTTTAGATGTATCTATTGTTATAAACACCAGATATTAAGAAAGGTTTAAATATTTTAACCTATGTTTAACAATGTTACAAAAGGCCGACCTATCTACCCGGGAATTTTTGCATTGAGGTTGGACACAAAAGACTAATTGGCGGCTTTTATTGTGCCTGTTAATAAACGGCTGATACCAATAAATATACTGCTGATGATTAAAAACGCTATTAAAACAAAAAATGAATTAATAAAAGTTTGCGGATAGCCCAACTGTTTGGCATCGATGAAATTATAAGGATAAAGCCCGGTTACGGCCCCGCGCGAAAGACTGTAAAAAAGATAACTTAAAGGGAACAACGCCCAACCTAATAAGCCCCTCCATTGCAACGGTCGCTTGGAAACAAAAATCAACCAGAATAACACAAATAACACAGGAACAACCGTGTGCAGCAGATCGTCGGTCAATTTAAATAAACCCTCAGGCTGCCAAAGTTGCCTTAAAATAACGTTATAGATGAGCCCGACAATTGTTATATAAACAGCCGCGGCCGTTAAAAATGAAAAATTAGAAAAGAGTTTACCTGGCGACGACCCAGGCGCCAGTAATATAAATACCAGCATTACAGCTATTAATAAATTGCATTCGATAGTAAAAAAACTAAGTATTTGTATAATGCTGCCAATAAGTGTAAACCCGGTAGCCAAATAACCTGGTATGGAAATGCAAAATTGAAGTATCAGCCCAAACCACACTGTAATAGCTATAAACACCATGAAAAGCAGCCTGATTTTATTGTACATACCTTTATTTAATAATTATCCAATTTAGACAAAATGATTGAAATTTAACAACCACAACCCAGCGTTTCCGGTTAAAATCGCTTGTGTATTTTATGTATTTTTACCGCCGAAAACCAATATTTAAATCATGCCCGATAACGGAAATGTAACGCTTCAAATTAGCGAAACAGGTATTGCCACCATTAGCTTTTATCATCCTGCCCAAAATTCATTACCCGCTAAATTATTAAATAAATTAACCAGTCAAATTGAAATCGCGGGCAACAATGTCGAAACAAGGATTATAGTTTTAAAAAGCGAAGGAGAGCGTACCTTTTGCGCGGGGGCAAGTTTTGACGAAATTTTAACGATAAAAGATAAGGAAGCCGGTGCGGTATTTTTTTCGGGCTTTGCTAAGGTAATAAATGCCTGTCGCAAATCGCCAAAGATCATTATTGGGCGCGTGCAGGGTAAAGCTGTGGGTGGTGGCGTAGGGCTTGCAGCAGCCGCTGACTATTGTATGGCGACAGAGGCTGCAGCCATAAAATTAAGCGAGTTGGCTATTGGCATAGGGCCATTTGTTATTTCGCCGGCTGTAGTACGGAAGGTTGGATTGCCCGCATTTTCTCAACTTACTATTCGTGCCAGCGATTTCCAGTCTGCACAATGGGCAAAAGACAAAGGGTTATATAATGAAGTATACCCGGATATAACCAGTTTAGATGATGCTGTAGATACACTTACCCAAAAACTGGCCTCATACCATCCCGAAGCACTTGCCGGGCTTAAACAAATATTATGGGAAGGCACTGCAGATTGGGATAGCTTATTAAATGAGCGGGCGGCAATTAGCGGCGAACTGGTACTTTCAGCGTTTACCCAACAAGCGTTACAGCAATTTTTAAACGGTAGTAAATAAGCACGCAAGGGTTATTTAGTTAACTATCTAAGTTACCGCTTTAAGCGCAATAGTAAATGTAGTGCCAGATTTTTCTACGCTATTTACTTCAATTTCGCCTCCGTGCTTTCGTATTATCTCGTATACTATACTCAGGCCAAGGCCAATAGATTCTTCGCCCCGTACACCTCTGCGACTGGCTTTTGAAAAACGATCAAAAATATAAGGCAACATTTCTGAAGAAATGCCTACTCCAAAGTCCTTAATTGCTATAAAGGCTTCGCCATTTAATTCTTTTAGCGAAATTTCAATATACTCATTGGTGCCTGAAAATTTAACAGCATTGCTAATAAGGTTATCTAATGCACGCTGCATTTTTTCTTTATTAATAAGGGCATACACAGGCTGCTTTGTACCATAATATAAAATATTAAGTATATCTTTTTTGTTTTTCAGCCATTCATCCACAATTATTAAAAGAAACTTATTTAGCTCTACCTGTTCCAGTTCAAATTCTTTGCCCGATTTATTGTGGGCCGTTTCAAGCAGGTCATTTATGATGGAAGTCGCTTTATCGCACGAGGCTTTTATCATTTTCAGATTATCCTGGTTTTCAGCGTCCAGGTTAGTGTCCGATTCCATTATCATCGCTATTGTTTTAATAGCTGCCAGCGGGTTTCTCAGGTCATGTGCAACTACACCTAATATTTCGTTTTTTATAATACTGGCATTTTCAATTTCAACATTCTTTTCTTCAATATCTTTTAATTTAAAAAAGTTATCGGCCCTATATGAAAAAGCCAGTCTCGATAGGGCAAAAAATACGGAGAGCAATACAAATGATGCCAGGTTGTTCAACAATAATTCATTAAATCCATGCTGGTAAAAGGTCAACATTATGGCAAAACAGGCCGCTGTTAATGTGGTTAAAATAATGGTTTCGAAAAGCTCAAATGTAAAAAGTACCCCTACAATAACTAATCCGAGCATATACATTACCAGTGCGTTCCGCGGGTTATGCAGTCTGTAAAAGGTAACCCGCATACAATTGCTGATCAGCAAGAGCGCAAATAGAAACACAAACGCCTGGGCAATTTTTATGTATTTTTTATCAGCCTCGAAAAAACGCATAATTTGAACGCTGCCGATATAAAAAATGGGCGTTATCATTAATGATATCCAATTGGACAGATCATATTCGTCTATATGGCTTGTTTTTTGGGTCGAAGAGTTAAAAACTTCGATAACGATCCTTATCACAACACAAAGTGAGAAATAGATCAGGCTTGCAATTCGTGTTGTATTTAAATTCTGAAGAATATAATACATCCTGAAATCGGTTCGGCTATGTAAATCAGTTCGGGAGAAAAAATGAACCTTCATCTTCAAAAGTTAGTACGGTATCATCAATAGTTAAGGTGTGGCTAAGGTAATAAATTAGCTGTAATTAAAACGCTTCTCCAACATCAATAAATAAACCTCTTGAACCCTGATTACCAAAACCATAGTCAATAGCAATATTTGTTTTTGACACCTTGTTAATTTTTATTCGCATTCCCGGCCCAAAAGCCGGCTGAATAGATTGCAGCTTTGTACCCTGTGCGGCTGAAAACGATTCGGCATTTACAAACACCACTCCACCTAAAAGTCCGTTCGCTGTAATACCGTACCGGTATTCCGTTTCAAAATAAACCATTTGAGCCCCCCTGAACCGTCCTTGTATATAGCCCCTCCCTGTTGCTGAATTGGCATCCCACGAAGTACTTGGCAGATCAAGGTAAGATGGATGACCACCTAATATCAACCAGTCATAGCTCCAGAAAGCGATGACATTATTAGAATTTTCGGGAAATTTGAAATATTTGCGGACATCAACTACTAAAGATTCCCAATGGCTGGTTGATCCCAGGTCTTTAAGGCTGGTACGAAATATAATATTAGCGTACGCTCCGGTCGACGCGTTTAATGCATTATCACGCGAATCCAACAGTGCATTTATTGTATAGCCCGACGCGGTTGAGCTCCTGGGCCTGCCATACAAATTAAAAGCCGGGCGTGTAAACTCATTACCTAAATATTCTATATCCCAATGCCTGTCAATGATATAACCGGCCCCGGCATAAATATTACCACTAATATGTCTTAATGCAGTTTCATAAAACCTAAAATACGAATAATCCATCGGGTCCTCATGAGAAATATTAGAATTACTGCCCAGGCCAAAGGTGCTTTGCGGGTATTTAAAATAACGGTAATCGCCTACAAAGTTATAGGTGTTATTTTTCGTCCAGATACTGGTTTGTATGGGGATAGTAAATTGTTTGTTTTGGGTATAATCTGTACTTGCTATAATAGTAGACACCCTTGCTGATGAGTCCGTACGAAAAGTCATATTACCTGATAATACGATGGCCAACCTTGATACTAAAGTGTAGCCTATGGCAGGTGCAATTGATATTTCGGGTTTTGATGTTACGGAATCTTTAAGAGGTGCGGCTTTTTTATGTAACAACTCTCCTATTACATTATAAATGTCTTTTTGTGGTGTACCGTTAATTATTACAGTGGTCGTATCCTTAGTTTTGCTATGAACACTATCGGTGTAGATTTTTTTAAGCAGTATGGGTTTTTGCTGAGCAAGTACCTTGCTATTGAGCACTATAGCGACCAGGAAAAAAATTACAATGTAATATGACCTCATTAGTTTTAAACTAAGACCTCAATTACTGTATTAATAAATTTATTAAGATACCTTAGTAATGGACGAAATTAAATAAATAATTATTAAATATTTTATCGAAAATATTTAATGACAATGGGTTAACGCTGTTTTAAAATTGATTTAAATAAAAGTTTAAAAGAGTTGCAAAGGTTATAATGGTTAGAACTTTAGCATACAGCTGTTTTTTGCCTTTTGCTATATCATATTGCTTATAACATTTACAACTATCTATTAAATTCTCCCCTATTTTAATTACTTTGCAACCCCCAATATTACTACATATTCTGCATTATAAATATGACTTATTGTTTAGGAATTAAGGTTAAAGAAGGGCTGTTAGCCATTGCCGATACACGTATCACTTCAGGGACAGATACAACTGTTAAAAAGAAGATCACGGTAGAACAAAAAGATGGTTTTGCGCTTTTTATAATGACCAGCGGGCTCCGGTCAACAAGGGATAAAGCGATTGTATATTTTAAGGAACAACTGGATACAACAGAATATAATAAATTGTACAAAGCTGTAAATGCCTTTGGCGAACAGGTTAAACGTGTAGCCAAAGAAGACAAAGAATCGCTGGAAAAGGCCGGGTTTAACTTTGATTTACACAGTATAATTGGTGGTCAGCTTAAGGATGATGATGAACATAAGCTATTTTTACTATATCCTGAAGGAAACTGGGTTGAGTTAGGACAGGGTGCGCCTTTTATTATTATTGGTAACTCGGGGCATGGCAAACCTATTCTTAACCGCACATTAGATGAAAATTCAAGTTTAAGACTGGCACTTAAAGCCGGCTTTCTTTCTTTCGATTCAACACGGGTAAGTTCAAATAATGTCGACTTCCCGATTGATGTGGCCATATATAAAAAGGATAGTTTTCATATTACCGAACAGCGTTATGAAAAAAAGGACCTGGAAAGCATTTCGACCGAATGGGCAGAACAATTAAAATCTGCGCTTGAGCATGTATCCGATGAATGGATGGATGCAACATTTAACAAATTGGAGTGATGTGAGGTTTAAGAGGTTGTAAACGTTGTAGAAGTTGAAATTTACAACCCTTACAACATTTATAACAACTACAACCCTTATAACATTTACAACCCTTATAACTAACAACATGAAATTCAATGTATTCACTGAGATGGAATATACAGTGCGGTCGGCGGGTACATTGATATTAAACATCAGTGCGTTACGAATACCTCATCAAACTATTTCAAACGAATCATTTACCATTGAGCCTTATTTAAAGGCTGAGGAACTATTGTCGGCCAACGGCGAAAACCGCCTGATGAGGTTCGAAGTTATTGACAAAGGCAATGTGAAGGTAACTTATAAAGCAACGGTTGATAATTTTTATAAGGTAACCGATCATGAATACCAGGATGAAATACCTGTTGCCCGGTTTGATACTTCCACATTATCGTATCTTTTCCCCAGCCGTTACTGCCAGTCGGACAAATTATATCGCCTGGCCAATAATATGTTTGGGCACATTCATAATCCATTTTCAAAAGTTATCGCTCTTACTGACTGGATACATACAAACGTTCAATACCAAAGCGGCTCTTCAAACGCACAAACGTCTGCTTATGATACGGTGACACAACAAGCCGGGGTATGTCGTGATTTTGCCCATTTAGGCATTGCGTTATGTCGCGCATTAACCATACCGGCACGTTATTTTACCGGCTATGCCTACCAATTAAAGCCTCAGGATTTTCATGCCTGCTTTGAGGCCTATTTGGGCGGGGAGTGGATATTATTTGACGCCACCAAATTGGTTCCGCTTAATGGGCTTGTCAAAATAGCTACCGGCCGCGATGCCGCCGACACAGCCATAGCCAATATTTTTGGCGATGTAACTTTTACGAAGATGAAGGTTAGCTGCGAACTGGCAGATGAAGGTTTTGAGCCGGTATATTATGACAGTAACGGGTTTATGGGATTGGCGTATTTGTAAAGAACCCAGGAATTTGCTTTTATATATCCTTTTTAAATTGATGGTTAGGGATTAGCCTAAACATTATCAGGGCACTAATCAGCATTAAGGAGGCACCTACGGAGCCTGGATAGCTGGTTTGAACTTTTTCTATAAACACGAGACTCCGCCGGAGTCCAAAAAACGATAGGTTGATATCGGCTACAGAGTAGCCGCGTGTTTATAGACAAATAAAAGAATAATAAAAAGAATAATAATAGGCTCCGTAGGTGCCTCCTCTAATAAATTGTACTGACCAATTATTTTAATGCGTCTGCCCTGTAAACATTATAGAGATTTGACAAAATTACTAATGTTTTTAATGGGCTTATCTAAACCAATGCCTTTGCGTGCATTTTCGATGGTTTTTATAGTTAAAGTACTGGTCTTGGTATTCTTTTTTATTCCTTTTTCAAAGGCTCTATTAACAGTTTCCATATGCAAATATGAAAAAAACGCCAAAGAAACTAATCGCATTTCTGAAAGAATTTAAACCAATCTTTAATCATCTAAGCTGGTTTTACCGGGCTTCCAATCCAATCCGTGCCTGGTGCTAATCTTTCGCCTTTCATCACTAATGACAGGGCTTCTATTTTAGTATCGTCACCTAATTCGCTATCGTATAGAACAATGGTTCCGGCACCCACACTGCTGCGGGCTCCGATTTTTACCGTGCCAATTTTCATTACCCTGTCTTCAAACAGGTGTGTTTGCGGTCCGCAATCTTCGTTTAGTGCGGCATTATCGCAAATGGTTACCATATCAAATTCGGTAATATCGGTTGTGTTGAGCCATACCTGTTTGCCAATTTTCACACCCAGCAGGCGCATCATTGGCGGCAGCCATGGGGTTCCTTTTAAATATTCCAAAAAGAATGGGATAGCCAATGCTTCATAGGTGCTGGTAACAGCCTCGCTTTTCCAGACGCTCCAGCTCCACATGGGTTTCTGTTGCACCTTGTACTTGCCAATAAAAACCCACTTTAATATAAGCGTGAGCAAAAACGCTGGTATTCCCATAAAAAACAGGTAATAGAACGGAAACAAAACGATGATTTTCCATAAAGGCTCGTCTACAATGAGATCATGCCCATAAGCAATAAAAAATATAGACGAACAGATAATAGCGCTTTCGGGCAATACGATCCGGACAAATTCAACCAGGGCGCGGGCCAATCTGCGTAATGGCCCGGGACTGATTGTTAACTTATCAGGAAAAGGATTGCTTTCCTGCCGACGAGGCAACGGGATAGCCGGGGAGCCAAACCAATCTTTTGAAGCGTCGGCAGCCATTTGCTCCGCATCCGGCGGAGTAGATAATACACCGATAAGCATATTACCGTTTAGATGATAGCCCTGCGGGATAAGCGCGCTGTTACCTACGAAGCTAAAACTATCAATACTTGTTTTGTCCAGTATTAGCTGCTGACCACGTATATCCGCTTCGCCTAAAGTAACGGCATCGGCAATAAATGCGCCATCGCCAATTTCCAGTAAAGGATGAGTAACCCCGCCAGCAGTGGATATTTCAGTCTTATTTCCAATTTTAGCGCCCAGCATCCTGAAAAACGAAGCGATATAAACCGTAGCATAAATTGGGTGCAGTACAATAAGGCTCATGGACATTAACTGATCGGCGTACCATTTGCGCACATAAAACAGGCTGTAAATAGGGTATTTACCCGGTTTTATACCTGATTGCAATAAACGAGTAAGCAAGATAGTTTCTGCTGCAAAAAGAATGATATAGATAATAGCCAACATAGGCACGTGTACTATATAATTAAAATTATAATCGGGCGCGGCATTATCCATCTTATTTATCTGGATAATAGTGGGTAATAGCGGTAATAAAATGATGATAGGAAAAGTCACCATACAAAACAGGAAGAGGAATTTATATTTCCTGCGGGTAAAAACAGAGACGGTTAACGGTTGCGGCAGATCGGCAATTTGTTTCTTTTCTTTAAACTGCGCAGGGCTTCCTTTCCAAACTTCAGCTTCACCAATTCTTTTCCCGGGCGGGACCATGCTCAGGTCCTGCAACTCGCCCCAGGCTTCAATATGGCAGTCGGCCGATATCATGGCGCTACTGCCAATATAGGCATGATCGCCAATAGTTATGTAGCGCAGCTTCAACATCCCTTCTTCAACAAAAACATTATTTAAATTAGTTTGCGAGCTCAAACTTACATCGCTACCGATAGAAATCAAATCTTCCGCACCAAAGCTAAAATCACTTATTTGCGCATCGGCAGCTACCTTCATGCCCAATAACCGCAAATACACGGGATACAATGGCGTACCGTTTAAAAACTGGGCAGGCAGTAAATGTTGTATGGTTTTCACAAACCACCACCTGAAATAATAGGTTCCCCATAATGGGTAATCCCCGGCCTTCATTTTACCTATGACCAGCCATTTGGTAGCAATAGCCACAAAAGTAAATATGGGCGGTATCAGCGAAAACAGTACCAGCGAGGTAATGATGGAATAAGCCACGTTGCTGGTTTCCTGGTCGATATAATAATAGCCCAGGTAGGGAATAAATATCTGGAAAGCGAATAAACCGTACACTAACAATAAAGAAATGGCTTGTGCCGCTCCGCAGGCCAGGTAACGGTATAGCGGGGTTTTATTGAACTCACGTCTCGATTTCTGTTTAGCCTGTGGCTGATTCTCCCAAACACTAATTAAGTTACTTAATGGTCGGTTTATATACACATCCTTTAATGATGCGCCTGGCAACCCGGCATCGCGCCTTAGCTGCGATACAAAACCGGCAGCCAGTAAGGAGTGTCCACCCAAATCGTCAAAAAAGTCCATTGATGGGTTAATATCCTTATTTGGAAATATACCCCGCAAAGCTGCCAATATCCTGTCGGCTACCGGTGCATTCATGTCGATAGATACCTGCTGATCAACCGTATGGGTAAATGCCTCGGGCACGGGTAATGCTTTACGATTTACTTTTCCACTTGGCATGCGTGGCATTTGATCAATGGTAACAATAACACCAGGCACCATATAGGATGGCAGGCTCTTAGCTAACTCGATCCGAAATACCGCCTCATCAATACAGGCCAGCCCCTCTGTCACCACATACCCCACTAACTGATCCTGACCATTACCATCCTTTTTTACAGCTACGACGGCTGATGCTACACCTGATATCTCATTGAGCTTAACTTCTATTTCACCCAGTTCAATGCGGTAGCCACGCAGCTTTATCTGGTCGTCAAATCGGCCCAATATATCAACCGTACCTTCTTTACTTATAATACATGAATCACCTGTGCGATAAACCATATCTCCGGGTAAAACCGCCAGCGATTTGGGTTTGGATATAAATTTTTGCTGGGTAAGCTGCGGCAGTTTCACATAGCCGGTGGCTACACCAGGGCCGGTTATCACCAATTCGCCAGCCTCGCCAAACGGGACCAGGTTCATGTGTTCATCCACCACCGCTAAATTATAATTAGGTAATGGCTGACCGACCTCTATGGCATCTCCCGGGTTTAATGAGGCCATGGTTGCAGTTACCGTCGTTTCCGTTGGACCATAGCTGTTATAAAACTGCATACCGGGTTTTGCCCACTTGGCCAAAACCTGGGGGGTGCAGGCCTCGCCACCGGCATTAACCATGCGTATTGAGTCAATGCTGTCTTCCATTACGGCCAATAAACTTGGTACTGCGTGGAGGATGGTTATATTTTCTTTTTTAAGTGTATCGCCTAACTCGTCAATAGCCTTTGACGTGGTATTGTCAGCCACCCATAATGTTGCGCCGGCAAAATAGCTTATCCAGGTTTCTTCGCACCACATATCAAATGATACCGAGAAACCCTGGTACACTTTATCCGTATTGCGAATACCAATAACAGATTGCTCAGATCTTACCAAATGGCAAATTTGTTTATGGCTTATGGGTATTCCCTTAGGCTTGCCGGTACTGCCTGATGTATATAAAACATAGGCACCATCATTGGGTTGCGGGCCTTTCGCTAATTTTATAGTGTCATGTTCGGCGGGTTGAGCAACTACATTAAAGCGGTCGCAATCTATATTTAACTTAACCGAACTAAAACAACCGGCTGCACCAACCTCCTGCATAATTACTTCCACACGCTCGGCCGGAATTTCCCGGTCGACCGGCACATAGGTAGCGCCTGCTTTTATAATTCCTAAAATGGCTACATGCAACTCTAATCCACGCTGCCACCACACGCCTACTTTACTGTTTCGGGCTATGCCTTTTTTATTCAGATAAGCGGCTACGGCATCACTCCAGCGGTCAAGTTCGGCATAGGTTAATTGCTTTTCATGAAAAATAAGTGCGGTTTTGGCTGCATACTCCCTTGCTGACTCGCGAAACAAATCGGCTAACGTTTCTTCCCGGATAAGGTCGGGGCGGTTAGCTCCGAGTAATATACTCAGCTCGTTCATATAAATATATAGTTTATTTTTAGGGGTATCGGGTTATAATATAACACTGGTTTACTACATCCAATATTAAACATTGTTTGTATGACTTTTAGATATATTAAACATATATTAGTTTAAAACCATTTTTTTGCCGGAATAATATTGTTACAGAATGATCATATGCTGCCATAATGAATTAATTAATGATTGGAGTGCCGAAGAACTGGAACAAAAAAATGACGTTGTTACCAATAGCTTTACGGGGAAAAATCCTTCAAAAAAAACACCTGAAAGATATACAGCTTTCTGTTAGCGGCAAGCTGTTATTAATGCAGGTTTTAAAAGAATTTGATTTGCCATTATCCTTATCTAACCTGGAATATCACACCCATCACCGCCCTTTTTTTAAGGCTGGCTTTGATTTTAATATAGCCCACTCAGGTAATATGGTAATTTGTTGCGGAACTACCAATGGAAAAGTTGGCGCGGATATAGAACGGATACAACCCATAAATTTTAACAATTATACTGATTACTTTACGGGGAATGAATGGCAAAATATTTTAAACAGCGATGATCCAACCAACGCTTTTTTAAATTTCTGGACACGAAAAGAGGCGGTTTTAAAGGCGGCAGGTACAGGTTTTTTCACTCCGTTACAAGAGATAGACGTTACCGATGATATTTTAAATTATGATAATTGTACTTATTATTTACACCAGCTTACGTTACATAATGCTTATCAATGCCATATAGCTGCTACTGTTGAACAGGATATTAGTACAATAGCAGTGAAACATTTGTAGGTTGATTGAGTTGATTAGGTGAATGTTTATTACTTAGCAGGACAACAAACTACTTATCTTAGTCAACCTGATCCAACATAATTAACCCATGATCAAAAATTTACTCTTTTCCTTAATATTACTGGGCAGCCTGAATATTTTCGCTCAAAGCCCGTTACCTATTGCAATAAATTTGCAAAATACCTACACAAAAGAAACACGCACTATTACCGGCGCGCCGGGTAAAAAATACTGGCAAAACAAAGCTGACTACCTGATTAAAATTAATTTTGACCCTAAAACCCGCAACCTGTCCGGTACTGTAGGTATTGACTATACCAATAATAGCCCGGATACACTTAAAAATATCTTTTTTAAATTATATCCTAACCTCTATAAAAAAGGCTCTGTACGCAATATGGTTATTGAAGATGAGGATGTTACCGATGGTGTGCAAGTACAGCAGCTTAGTATTAATCAGCAAGCCCAGACTGATAAGCAATGGAAAATAGAGGGCACCAATATGACCGTAAAGATAGTTCCACTGGTACAGGGGCAAAAAATACACTTCGACATCACCTATGCTTACACGCTAAATAAAGGTTCGCATATCCGTACCGGGCAGGTGGATACCGGGGCATTTTTTATTGCCTATTTCTTTCCTCGTATTGCGGTTTATGATGATATAGATGGCTGGAACGACCATCACTATCGTGGCACCGAAGAGTTTTATAATGATTTTAGTCATTTTAATGCCGAAATAACTGTACCGGGTAATTACCAGGTATGGGCCACGGGTAACCTGACCAATGTAGATGACGTTTATACCCCAAAATTTTCAAAAACTAATAGGAGATGCCGGTTTAAGTGACAAGACAACAAATATCATTACAGAAGCAGACCTGAAGGAAGGCAATATAAGTCCGAAGAATGCTTTTAATACCTGGAAATTTGATGCAGACAGTGTTACTGATATAGCGTTTGCCACCAGTAACCATTATTTGTGGAAAGCCAGCAGTCTGGTGGTTGATCCGAAAACAGGAAGACGATCGCGGGTTGACGCGGTTTTTAATCCGGCGCATAAAAGCTATGTTGATGTAATTGATTATGCCCGTAAAACGGTTGAAGCAATGAGCTACCAGTTTCCGAAATGGCCCTACCCCTACCCGCATGAAACCGTGTTTGACGGACTTGACCAAATGGAGTATCCAATGATGGTAAACGACGCACCCTATGAAAAAGCAGATGATAACATTGAGCTAACCGATCACGAGATATTTCATAGCATGTTTCCATTTTATATGGGTATCAACGAAACTAAATATGCCTGGATGGATGAAGGATGGGCAACTATAGGCGAGTGGACGATCAGTCACATCATCAACAATAAAATTACCGACTTGTATGCAATAGATAGTTTTGAAAAAGACGCTGGCAAAGAAGAGGACGTACCCATCATTACCCTAAGTACACAACTTTCCAGCCAGGTGGCGTATGAAAACAACTCGTACCCCAAACCGGCCCTGGGTTATTTATATGTGAAAGATATGCTGGGCGATGAGCTTTTTACCAAAGCCCTTCATTATTATATAGCCCAGTGGCATGGCAAACACCCTATGCCTTATGACTTTTTTTACTGTATGAACACCGGATCGGGTGTAAACTTAAACTGGTTTTGGAAAAGTTGGTTTTTTGACCGCGGTTTCCCCGATCTGGCCATAACTAAAGTATCTAATCAGAAAAATCAATATACGGTGATTGTAACCAGCGTAGGCACCAAACCTGTGCCTGTTGATTTAACTATAACCTATCGGGGCGGTAGCATTAAGGTTATACATCAAAGTATAGCTGCCTGGAAAAACGGAAATAAAACCTATACCGTAAATTTCACAGCCACCAAACGGGTCCAAAAGATCACTTTAGGTACCGGCTATGATCCAGATATCAATAAGGCGGATAATGTTTGGGAAGCGAAATAGTCTGAACCAGGATTCGCAGGATTTAAGGATTAGCCTAATGCCAATTAAATTTAATAGGGGCAATCCTTAAATCCCACGAATCACGGTTTAGATAAAGGCATTATTTATTTGAATGCAAGCCTACACTATTTCCTTCGGTATCCATAAAAAAAGCCATATAGCCAATCTCATCACTGATCTTGGTTTTAGGCATAGTAACTGTGCCGCCTGATGTGGAAATTTTAGCTAAAACAGCTTCCATATCAGGGTTTGCATTTAAATAAATTTTCGCACCATCGGCGCTTGGCTTATGCATGGGGCTTTCTACTATACCACCGCCAACTTTTCCGTTCATCATATCTGCCGGGAAATAGGCCATTTTCATGCCCATCATTTCCTGAACTTCCATACTGATCGAAAAAATAGTTTCATAAAATTTCTTTGCTCTGGCGATATCATTTACCGATATTTCGAACCAGTTTAACGCATTTGTACCATCCATAATTTTTAAGATTTAATGTTTTTTAAGTAAGTGTTTTTTTAATTTTTCAGCTCAAACTTACGGTCATTTTCACAAGTACATAGCGTGTATATACGCCAACCTTAGGGGTTGATTGCGCCAACTGTTTGTTGTAAGTTTGTTTGTCCCAATCAACTTAAAATGAAACACGTATCCATCCTCGTTCCTAACAGTCCCTGTATACTCAGCAGCGTTATAGGTGCCTATAAGATACTTACATCTGCCAACAGTGCATTGATACATGCAGGTAAAAAACCGGCATTTGATGTGAAGATGGTAGGGCTAAATCACGAAACATCCTTATATGACGGCTTATTTTCTGTTCGCCCTGAAATACTGATGCAGGATGTGGACAAAACCGATTTGATTATTATACCGGCTTTTAACGGTGATATATCGTGGGGACTTCAACAGAACAGTGCTTATATACCCTGGATCATACAACAATATAAACAAGGCGCAGAGGTTGCCAGTTTATGCACCGGCGCTTTTTTTATCGGCTCGTCTTCATGCTCTTTTTGCCCGGTAAATATGGCAAAGGGCGACTGGCTTTTACGTTCGATCTCAATCTCCATTAATTTAGCACAATATACGGCCAGTTCGCGTCCGCAAAACTTCTCAACCAGGTAAATCATTA
>Ga0207054_1144_pt1 | contig 19752 bp, 18 predicted proteins | sample Alteio_BWMinCont_60_FD_153288 | JGI IMG/M metagenome (GOLD analysis project Ga0207054, IMG submission 153288) | Enriched cells from forest soil in Barre Woods Harvard Forest LTER site, Petersham, Massachusetts, United States -... | ecosystem: Environmental > Terrestrial > Soil > Temperate forest >... | reverse complement strand
TAAAGGCCTTTGCCCACATGGTTCGAGTGCCTCACCATGACACCCTATGCAATATTTTTTGGGGAAAATTCATCTTCCGAACACCTATGGTGTTATCACCAACAAACCGTAATGCCGGCTTTGAGTGACCCTATAGACAATGGAACTTGGTGATAACACCAATGAGGGCGAAGGGTTTAAAATTTTGATTCTTTTTAAAATGATTAGTTGATTTTATGTCTTCGATTAAGGATTTCTTTAGATTAATAGGAATGATAATTATTTATATTGTTATAACTGCAATATATGCATATAAAATATTGATAGCGCTGTTCTCGAAAACTCCCTGGCCACCTTTTATTAAGCAATATAAGCTTTCAGAGAAAAGCAAATCTTGGTGTGATTTAATAGGGGGTTTAGTTACTTTTTTATTTTTAATATATCAATATGTTTTAGTTGTGAAGTAGCTTTGAAAATAGTTATTAATGGCTAATTATGATTTTAATAATTTATAGTTAAATAACCCTGCTGTCAGTAGGTTGTGCCTACAGATTGGCTAAGGCTGTAATTTACAACTACAGTAACGAAATATAAGATAGAAAGATGAAGCCTGTTCGCCATTTGTTGGATGGGCTTTATTATTTAACGTGCAAATGCTTTTGTGGTTTTATGATTGGCTCATTTCCTGTTTTTAATTGGATGTAAAAATAGAACAATTGGTTATCAAGTATTTATGCATAATTTTTTTGGTGTGTTGTTGCGAAATGAACGCTAAAGCCTTTATTGTGCTATCCGTCAACAAAGCGGAATGGTGATTTACGTAACCCTATAGGTAATGGAGTGATTTCAGATGTCGGATTTTCGATGTCGGATATGGGAGTTTGATGCAATAACTTCAACGCGCCTGTACTATGGTGCTTTGTTTAGCTTCAAATTTCCTCATTACCGTTTCATAAATTACTTTAAGCCATATTAATACACAGGGAAGGGCTTTTAGTTTATACGGGATTATATAATGCACCCGTACATATTTGGGGAACAGATCGGAAGGGGACAGGCTGGTAACTATTAGCGCAAATACCAGCAGGCCTATCTCAAACCCTGTAAAAGGCCTGTCAAGGTTCATGAACCAGATGGCAACTCCTGCAAAAGCAATGATATAGGTCGGCGATTCGGATGAGCTGCTGAATATGATTACGAAAATTAAAGTAGAAGCCAGCAGCAATAGCTGGTATTGAATATTATTATAAAGCTTTACCCGTAAATACCAAAGCGCAAACAGCAGCATGCCGGGGATAAGTACAGTTAGGTTTGATAGTTGCCTGTAATTAAAAATGTTACGGATAAGCCCCATCGCCGAAATATCCTGCAAGCTTGGACCGATATTGTACATGTTTTTTGCTAACAGGTCGCCGTACCAGTCGTGGTATGTTTTTATTATATATGATGGCGAGGAGATAAGCATCGGTAGCAAAAACAAAATAACCGACCAAAATAATAAGCTTAAAATAAACTTCGGTTTGTTTTGTGAAAGAAAAAAGAAAGCGAGCCCTACGATTCCGTAAAGTTTAATGAACGTGCCTAAAACGATAACAAAAGCGGCCCAGAAATCTTTTTTATCTCTTATAAATATAAAACTTAATATAATTAAAGCGCCGATCAATGGGTTGATCTCAACGTTTGACGAGGATGTCATAAGCTCGTGAGCGCACATGAGCAAGATAATCACATAATAGTTTTCTTTTAAAGGCAGCCGTTTAATGGCGATATATAAAACCCAGGCATTGAACATTACCCAAAGTATCACGCCAACGCCATCAGGCAATAGGGCAAATGGAGCCATTAAAAGTGCAAAAACCGGGCCATAGTGGTACACATCATGTGCGGGCCCGCGGAGTTGCCCAAATGGTGTGTGCTGATGTATTGTGTTAATGTATCCTGATTTATATATAAGATAGTTATCGTGTATATGATTAAGGGCCACACTTTTAACAACAGCAAACAAACTCAAGCCAAAATATAAAGTAAATACAAAAGGTTTGTTGGTTACAAGTTTGGCGAGTTTTGACATTGGCGATTATTAATCGGATTGGATGCAAATATAGCAAACGGCTTTATATCGTATTTAATTAACCCGTTTAGTTAATTGGCAAACCAATAGTAAATTCGGCGCCCTGGCCCTCCGCACTGTTAACGGTTAGTGTGCCCCCATGCCCCTTCACAACTATATCATAGGTTAACGAAAGACCCAGCCCTGTACCCTCCCCGGTAGGCTTGGTGGTAAAAAATGGCTGCATGATCTTATCTTTTATTGAGTCGGGTATCCCGGTACCATTATCTTTAACTTTGATCACAACATGGTCGTTTTCAATTGATGTTTGTACCGATACCTCGGGTTTAAAACCGCTCCCTGCAACTTTCTTTTTTTCATTTACTGCATAAAACGCATTATTAAACAGGTTAATTAACACGCGTCCTATATCCTGCTGAACGATATTTATTTTTGGCGCGCTGGAGTCAAAGTTTGTGTTTAATACAGCATTGAATGCTTTATCCTTAGCCCGCAAGCCATGGTACGAGAGGCGGAGGTACTCATCTGCAAGGGCGTTTATATTTGTCGGCTCTTTTGCACCGCTGCCCGATCTGCTGTGTTGCAGCATTCCTTTTACTATGCCATCGGCACGTTTGCCGTGCATGTTTATTTTTTGCTCATTTAGTTTAATGTCTTCGGCTATCGACCTAACCTCTTCATAATTTCCTGCCGTAATTTCAAGCTGCAATTCGTCTATCAATTCGGCATTCACTTCCGAAAAATTGTTTACAAAGTTTAATGGATTTTGTATCTCATGGGCAATGCCGGCGGTCAACTCACCAAGAGAAGCCATTTTCTCCGACTGAATAAGCTGGTTTTGTGCGTTTTTTAAATCGATAAATGCCTTTTCCAGGTTGTCGCGCTGTGCCTCTATTTCTTCTTTTTGCTGTAAAACTTCTTCGGTGCGCACATGTACCTTATGCTCAAGCAAGCGTTTATCATGCATCAATTTACGCGACCTGAAATAGACAAAAAACCAAATAGTGCCTACAAACAAAACAACGTAAATAATGCAGGCCCACCACGTTTGCCACCACGGCGGACTAATGGTAAAACTTAAATATGCCGTGGGGCTCCAGTCGCCATCATCGGTTTTGGCAGTTACTTCAAAAGTATATTTGCCCGGGGCAAGGTTGTAGTAACTTTTGCTTGATAATGAGGACGTTACTGTGTTCCATTCTTTGTCGGCGCCCGCTAAACGGTATTGATACCAGGTAGTATCGTGGGCGGTTAAATTTAAAACGCCATAACTAAACTGCACATAGTTTTGATTATAAGGTAATTGTAAATTTACCGGTAAGTTATAGGGCCCCGTTATATTATCCCACGATAATTTATTTGCAATTGCAGGTTTATCACCCGTAAAATATTGATGGCCATCCATAACATTTATACCCATAATGTACACGGGAGATACCGTCGTGTCTTTTTTGGAGAGGTCGTATATCGAAATACCGTTGTCGCCCCAGCAATAAAGGCCATTATGGGTGATCATGTCCGTTAAGAAATACCCTGTATTTATTTTAGCAAGCCCATACCTGGCTCCGAATGAAGTGGTTATCCACTTGCTACCGGATAACAAGCCATCAGCCGTTGGGTCAATTACTGTAATGCCCTTTAAAGTACTCGCATAAATGCGATGGTTATATTTTAAAAGTGAGGTTAGCTGTTTATTGATAAGGCCCTGTTTTGTTGAAAAAAGCACCAGGTGGCTATTTAATTTGTCCGCAATAAAAATTCCCTCTTGTGTTCCTATCCAAACATTACCATAATCGTCAGCAAGCAAAGTTTTATTGCCTTTACCCGCATTCAGAGTTTTTACAACCTTTAGGTCCTGGCTGATTTTATAAACGTCGTCCGCTGTGCTTAACCAGACATCACCCTGGTTATCCTGTTTTACATCTACAATGCTCATGTGGTCGAGCCCCTGTGCTTTGCCAATGTGTTTAACTGTTTGGTTAACGGGATCGTATACATCAAGTCCGTTATTGAGCCCACCCAGCCAGATGTTGCCCTTATTATCTACCATCACAGCCTGGATAGCCCGGTCGCTAAGCCCTTCTTTTACGCCAAGATGCGTTATTGTTGTACGTGAAGAGTCTATTATGTCAATTCCGCCATTACTGGCAAGGAATATTTTATTATGTTGCACGGTTATATTTTGAATCGTGTCATTACACAAGCCCTCTGCAACGCCCAGGCGACGATAGGTTTTGTTTTTTCTATCGATGATATTTATTCCATTCGATGCCGAGCCTTCCCATATCAGGCCATCTGTATCTTCGCTTAAGGCAGATACGGGAATGTTACCGATATGCTGCTGTAAATTATTGATGTAGCCCAATTCATTTAAACCTTTCAACGTGGGTATCCAGGCTTGCCCTTTTTTATCCGGCCATATATTTAATACAAAATCGTCGGTTAACCCATTCGCCTTTTTAATATTCTGCAAAGTTTGCTTTGTCGGGTCTATAATAGCAAGCCCCTTTTTTTGCGAGGCTACCCAAATCCTTCCATTGATATCTTCCGAAAAACCTATCAATGGATTTTTCTTAAAAAAATCCTGTCCCTTAGTGGTTTTTAATGAACCCGTTGAAGGGTTAAATATATTGGCGCCGATGTTATTCATCCAGATATTGCCGTTGTGGTCGCAAAACAGGTTACCGGTAGTGTCTGATCCTAACCCGCTTGATTTTGAAAGGGTTTTAATTTTCTTTGTTAAGGGGTTTATAATGTTGACGCCATTGTTTGTGGCTATCCAAACCTGGCCTGATTGGTCCATCGTTAAACCGTTTACGGAGCTGTTTGTCAAGCCCCTCGTCCCATCAAGCCATTTAGTTGAAAGTGTTTTCGGATCGATAATATTTATACCATTTGGGGTAGATGAGCTTTCCCATATCCGCTGTTGCTTGTCCTGTAACATATAGCACAGGTTGTTTCTTGCATTAGCCACGGACGCCATCTTGCTTAATGTCCTTTTTTTAATATCAAGTATAGTCAATCCACCGTTTAACGTGCTTATCCACAGCCGACCCCGGCTATCTTCAAACATCCCTATAAAAAGGGTATCTAATGGCCCGCTGACATACAATAACAGGTTTTCTCCATCATAACGGTAAAGCCCCTGGTTCGTGGCTATCCATAAAAAATTTTGTCTGTCGGTAAATACGCACGTGGCCACATTCCCTTGCAGACCTTGTGCTTCGCTTAATTCAAAAAGCAAAAGATTTGCATCTTTCAAATTTGGTTGGCCGGGCTTTATCAATTTTGGCGCTGGTAATTTGGTAGTAAAAAGCCTTAACGGTGTTGATGGCAGCTTGTCAATGTCAAAATTCTTCGCGGGCAAAGCACTATAGCTGGTTTTTGTTTCTTCAGTTTCATAATGAACAGGCCTTGAGGCCGCTGTGTCATATGACCGGACGGGTAATGTACTGAAGGCAAGTGTTTTTACAACCGGGTGAACAGTTGTCGTTTTTACAGTCGTGGGGTCGACGTTTTTAACCTTATCAAATTTCAACGGCTGTACAACGGGTTGCTGATACTCCGTTTGGGCTGGTAGTGTATCTCTTTCAGAATTATTTATACACGATGAAAAGGCAACTCCGATAAGCAGCGGAACATATAGGAATGTTTTGATATTTTTCATCAGTAAATTACGGTTGAAATAATTGGCTTAAGTAACCAATTTATCAGGTAAAAAACAAATTGATTACGCAAGTAGCATAGATTTAAAAATACCCTTAACCTGAAAATAAAAAGTGCCCTTTTGGGGGCACTTTTTAACTACAAAAACTAAATAAACATTGGAAAATATCAGAAAGCTTCAGCCGCCTGTTTAACTTCGGCTGCTAAGTTTACACCAGCAAGCTGGTCGGCGAAAGCTATAAATGCTTTATTTTGGGCGATAAGTTGTTGGTTATCGATAAGATTTTGAAGATTAATTTTTCCGATAACAAACTTGTAACTGCCCGAATAATACCGTTCGTGGATATGGGCGAAGCTTAAAGCGTCCACCAGGCTTTCATCTTCGTAACGTAAATAAATATTCAACTCGATATTATTTGTAAAATTGAGATTGGTGCGCTCTTTTGCTTTTTTGTATTCGTATTGATAATCATAACGCAAAGCTGCAATATCCGATAGTACAGCCGAGCCGGTTGGGTGCCCGCCTGCGCCTTTACCAAAAAAGAACTGCTGATCAGCAAACGCGGCCTGTACTATTACACCGTTGTATTCGTATTCAACATTGTACAAAAACTCTTTATCGTTCACAAATTTCGGTAATACAAATAAGGCTACATGATGATCGTCAAGCTCTTTGGCAACCGGCACAAGCTTGATTTTAAGGTTTTTTTCGCGGGCGTATTGCAGGTCGTTTGCCGCAAGGTTTTGTATACCCAAGTTAAATACTTCATCCGGCTGTACCACAACGCCATAGGCATGTGCGGCAGCAATTACCAGTTTATATTTAGCATCAAAACCGCCCACATCGCTGGTGGGGTCAGTTTCGGCAAAGCCAAGGTCTTGCGCCTGTTTTAATGCACTGTCATAGTCAAGGTTTTCAATGTAGCCTTTTGAAAGTATGTAATTTGATGAGCCGTTAAATATTCCGCTGATGGAATGCAGCAACTCATTGTCATAATACTCCTCAAGGTTACGGATGATAGGGATACTGCCGCAAACAGCGCCTTCATACAATAACGAAGTGCCATGTTTCTGCTGCAGTTCTATCAACTCACTCAAATGCAGCGCGATCATTTTTTTACTGGCTGATACCACGTTTTTACCCGAGCTTAAAGCCCTTGATACAATTTCAAAGGCTGCTTCAGTATCATTTATCAGCTCAACAATGGTGTTTATTTCCGGGTTATTAAGCAGTTCGTCCCGTTCAGTAGTAAACAAATGGGGGGGGAGCGAACGTTGTTTATGTGCATCCTTTATGGCAATCTTAACGATCTCGAGGTTTAAATGCTTGGTTTTGATGATATCATACAAGCCCTGGCCAACCACGCCAAAGCCAAATAATCCTATATTTAATTTTTTACTCATTATGCTGTACGTTGCAATTCAATTATTTTTCCTTTTACGTCCGTTTTAAAAAAGGACGTTATTATGTTTGTTAATGCTTCTGTTTCAATTAAAAATCCATCATGGCCATAAAATGAATCAAGCGCGGCAAAAGCCGACTTGGGGATATGCCTGAATAAATATTCCTGTTCTTCTATCGGGAACAAAACATCCGATTTAATACCGATCACCAATGTTCGGGCCGTTATCAGGCTCAATGCTTTTTCAATGCCATGCCTGCCCCGACCTACATTATGTGAGTCCATGCTTTTTGATAAATACCAATAGCTGTAGGCATTAAACCTGTTTACCAGTTTTTGCCCCTGGTAATTTTGGTAGGAGGCTGCTTTATAGTCATCAACCAGGTTATCTTTTTCTTCCTGCTGTGTAATGCCATACGTTTTATAGTTGCGATAGGATAGTAAGGCAATACTCCTGGCGGCCTTTAATCCTTTTTGGCCGCCGTTTGGCGTACCGGTATAAAAAGTACGGTCGGCGCTTATAGCAAGTCGTTGCGATTCGTTAAATGCAATTCCCCATGGCGAATGTTTGGCGTTAGTGGCTATTAAGATGAGATTTTTAATAAATCCTGGGTCCATTATTGCCCACTCAACGGCTTGCTGTCCACCTAAAGATCCACCTAAAAGTATTTCGATGTGATTGATTTGCAGATGTTCGGCTAATAATTGATGTGCCTTTACGATGTCCCTTACTGTAAATTGAGGGAATGCTAAATAATATGGCAACCCCGTAACAGGATTTACGCTCAACGGATTAGAACTGCCGTATGACGAGCCAAGTATGTTTGCGCAAACTATAAAATAGTCATCCGGGTTAAAATAATTATTCTCGCCAAATAGCCCTTTCCACCAATCAAAAACATCCGAGTTTGCAGTGAGGGCATGGCATACCCACACTACATTATCCCGGTTTTTATTCAACGTACCATAGGTATTAAAACCTATTTCAAGTTCCTGTAACTGCTGTCCTGATTCAAGCCTGAATGGCTTATTGTACTTATATGTTTCTATACTCATTATTCTTTGTCATCGATGCCTCACGCTACAGGGCGGGCATCTTCTTTAACTAAGCCCCCCTATGCCAGCTCCGCAGCTAACTCGCTTACTTTGGCAAAAGCCTGCTCAAAGTCGGCTTTAATATCATCAATATGCTCCAGGCCTACAGCTACGCGTAGTTGGTTTGGCAATACCCCTGCCGACAACTGTTCTTCATCCGAAAGCTGCTGATGCGTAGTTGCCGACGGCTGGATAATAAGTGTTTTAGCATCGCCAACATTGGCCAGGTGACTCACTAATTTTAAATTATCTATAACCTGGCTTGCATTTTCTTTATCCCCTTTAATTTCAAAAGAAAGTACTGCGCCAAAACCGTTTTTCAAATATTTTTTTGCCAAAACATGATGCGGCGATGAGGGCAGGCCGGGGTAGCTTACACTGGTAACAAGCGGGTGCTGCTCAAGCCACTTAGCCAGCTCAAGCGCATTATCGACATGGCGCTGAACGCGCAGCGACAATGTTTCTAATCCCTGTATATTCAACCATGAATTAAATGGTGATTGGGATGGGCCAAAATCACGCAGCCCTTCTACCCGGGCGCGGATAATAAACTGGATATTGCCGAATGGGCCGCCTATGCCAAATACGGCGGCAAACACCAACCCATGGTAACCTTCGGATGGTTCGGTAAACTGCGGGAACTTACCGTTGCCCCAGTTGTAATTACCCCCATCAACAATCACTCCGCCAATACTTGTACCGTGACCGCCTATCCATTTGGTAGTAGATTCAACCACAACGTTAGCACCATGTTCAAGCGGGCGGAACAAATAACCGCCGGCACCAAAGGTATTGTCAACTATCAAAGGCAGGTCGTGTTTTTTGGCTAAGGCCGACACCTTTTCAAAATCGGCAATATTGTAACCTGGGTTGCCAATTGTTTCCAGGTAAATGGCTTTCGTTTTTGCATCGATATGTTTTTCAAGGCTTTCAGCGGTGTCATTCTTCGCAAAACGCACATCGATACCCAGGCGTTTAAAGGCTACTTTAAACTGGTTGTAGGTGCCGCCATAAAGGAAAGGCGAGCTAACAAAATTATCACCTGCCTGTAGTATGTTGTTTAAAGCAATAAACTGGGCCGCCTGACCCGATGCCGTTGCCAAAGCGGCAACGCCGCCCTCTAAAGCAGCTATGCGTTTTTCAAAAACATCAGTGGTGGGGTTCATTAAACGGGTGTAGATGTTACCAAACTCCTTTAATGCGAACAGGTTTGCGCCATGTTCGGCATTTTTAAATACGTATGAGGTAGTTTGATAAAGTGGTACTGCACGTGCACCTGTTTCGCCAACCTCCTGGCCGGCATGTAATTGTAGGGTTTCGAATTTTAAATTGGCAGACATGATTTTAAGATTTTTTATGGTTTATATTTTTTCTATAGATTTAATGGATTAAGTACAATTGGAGATGAAACCCCTTTTGCGGAACACGTACATTTTCAGGAAAAAGAAAAGTAAAACGTGTAAGGCTTAGCGACAGCAACACATACACATATGGCTGTTAGCATAGCTATAGCAATACGCTGGTTTTGTGTGGCTGGTTGCCTTAAAAATGTTTTGAAGAATGTTGTAAATCAATTTTTTCATGGTTATTAATTTATATTCCCCGGTGTTATTTGCCGGGACAGGAATTGGCACCTTCTCCAAATTGAAGGGTTGCCAGCGGGTCATTGAGCCTGATCTCTCGCCGCTTCTTTATAAACCAAAACCTGTGTGAGAGGTAATGATCATTGGTATTGCTACCAAATTTTGTTCCAAAGATAAGGGGATAGGATTGACTTTTCCAAATTTAATTTCTTTTTTGAGCGAAAAGCTAAAAGCAGAAAGCAAAAAGCTATTTATGAGCGGAAAGCTAAAAGCATAAAGTCCAAAGCTTTTGCTTCTGCTTAAATACTTAGCGTTGTACTTTCAGCTTTTAGCTTTCAGCTTTTAGCTTTCCGCCCCCAATGACGCAAAACGCCCCTTACATTGTCGTTTTTACACCCAGATAGTGTTGTTATTTCAACTTACCTTTGGTTAATCAATTTAAAAACTATGGAAGCAAAAGAGCTATTATTAGCACAGTACGATCTTCATGACACGTTATTTAACAACGTTATCTTGGATATAAATGATGAAGAAGCAAATAGGAGGCTGGCGCCGGGCATTAATAATGTCAATTGGCTGGCCGGTCATTTAGTGTGGGGTCAGCGGGGCCTCGCCAAACTGGGCGGCGTGCAAAGGGATATAGCCTGGATCGATCTTTACGACAGCCAGATTTCCCAACCTCCGTCACCTGAACTTAAAGCGCCATCGATGGAAGAAATAAAAGATGTGTGGAACCGGTATTCATCTGCTATACGCGAGGGGCTCGAAAAACTCTCCGATGAAGAATTAAATGCACCATTTGAATTTCCACTTCCAGCATTTCGTACCCAGGAAGGCTTCTGGGCTTTCATTAACCATCACCAGGCTTACACCATTGGCCAAATTGGTATTTTAAGGAGGGCGTTGGGTAAGGAAGCTATGAAGTATTTTTAAGAGAAAGGTTAAAGGTTAAGGGTAGGACAAAAACCTTTTACCTTTCGCCTTTTACCTTTTTACTTGGCGCAACCGGCCAGTCACATTGTCGTATTTACACCTATTTAATGCTGTTATTTTACCTAAGTTTGATCAACCAAATTTAAAAACCATGTCATCAAAAAAACAATTACTGCCACAGTACGACCTGCATAATGTATTGTATAACAATGTTATTGCAGACATCAGCGACGAGGAAGCTAACAGATGTATAGCCGACCCGATGAACAGCGTTAAATGGCTGGCAGGCCATCTTTTATGGGCGCAGGGAAATTTGGCCAACATAGGCGGTGCAAAAATAGACGTTAAGTGGCGCGACCATTTTCACACAAAACAAGGTGACTCCCCCGAAGATTCTAATGCCCCGCCAAGTGAACTGCCCACTTTAGAACAAATCAAAAACAAATGGAACGAAGACGCTCCGGTAATAAGAAAGGGTTTAGAAGACCTTCCCGAGGCAGCACTTGAAACTGTGATCGCGATACCCCATCCAATTTTACCATTCGATAATACATTGGCGGGCTTATGGGCATTCATCAACCATCACCAGGCCTATACTATTGGCCAGATAGGCATACTGAGACGAGGGTTGGGTAAGGATGCAATGAAATACTCTTAGGAAGCAAAAAGCCAAAAGCTAAAAGCAAAAAGCTTTGGACTTTCTGCTTTTAGCTTTGAGCTAAGCAAGGGCTTGTGACAGGTCATCCATCAAATCATCAATATGCTCCAATCCAACAGATACCCTTAATAAATTAAAAGGTGTTTTGGTATCGGGGCCTTCAACGGTGGCGCGGTGTTCAATAAGGCTTTCAACACCGCCTAAGCTCGTGGCGCGTGTAAATAATTTTAAGCTGTTTATTACCCGGCTGGCTTCATCCTGGCCACCTTTTACGCAAAAGGATAGCATACCGCCAAAGCTGCTCATCTGCGCTTTCGCGATTTCATGCTGCGGATGCGATGGCAAACCCGGGTACATCACACTTTCGACTTTGGGGTGTTTTTCAAGAAACACTGCCAATAATTGCGCGTTATGTACATGTCCGCGAACGCGGTACGGCAGTGTTTTTATGCTTCGCGCCAGCATATAGCAATCAAGCGGGGAGGGGATGGCGCCGCCATATTCCTGTACCTGGCGTATTTTTAGCCACCAGTCGCTTTTTTCTCTGGTTATTAAAGCGCCGCCCATCAGGTCGCTATGGCCGCCAAAATATTTTGTGGCCGAATGCATAACTAAATCTACACCCAGGGCAAGTGGTTGCTGACAAATTGGTGTTGCAAAAGTGTTATCACAGGCTACTTTTATGCCATTTTTATGGGCGATAGCAACCACTTTTCTTATATCCGTAATTTTTAACAGCGGGTTTGACGGCGTCTCGATCCAAATTAAACCTGTTTCGGGCTTCAAATGATCTAATAAAACCCGGCTGTCATTTACATCAATAAAATCAAATGTCAATATGCCTGCAAATAAAAGTTTAAGCTGGTTACGCAGGCCATGGTACATATCTTCCGGCGCAATAACATGTGTGCCTGGCGGCAGCGACTGAAAAACCGACATCCCAGCGGCGTTGCCTGATGAAAAGGCCGCAGCATCAGCTCCGCCTTCCAGTTTTGCCAGTACATTTTCAAGCAGGGCGCGGTTGGGGTTGCTGGCACGGCTATAGACATGCCCGCCTGGGTAAGTGCCATCTTCGGCACGCTCAAAGGTGGTTGATAGTACTATTGGTTGGATAACGGCTTTTGAGGTTTCATCAACATGGTTGCCGGCGTGGATGGCAATGGTTTCGATTTGCATGAGGATATTGTTTTTTGCAAACTTATTAAAAACGGTAATGCAGAAGTGCAATATTTACATCTTTATATATTTTTGTGATGATAATGACAATAAAACCTTTGTCCAACATTCAATTCAAATCTTACATCCCCATTACCTAAACATTTCCTATTTTTACAGAAATTTTTTTGAATGGAAGCTGAGGAGAATTTACAACTATTGCTGCAGAATCCACATTTACCTGCTGATTTAAAAAATATTGCCGAAAAGGTATTGCGCAGTGAGCGCATCACCTTTGATGAAGGCGTTTTGCTATACGAAAAGGGCGAGCTTGGCTACCTCGGCGTTTTGGCCAATTTTATCCGCGAAAAGCGCCACGGAAGTAAAACCTATTTCAATCGTAATTTTCATATCGAGCCTACCAACCTATGTGTGTACGACTGTAAATTTTGTTCGTATTCCAGGCTGATAAAACAACGTTCGGAAGGGTGGGAGTACACCATGGACGAGATGCTGGATATGGTAAAAAAATACGATGGCGAGCCTGTCACTGAAGTGCATATTGTTGGCGGTGTGTTGCCGCAATATGATGTAGCTTTTTACAGCGAACTATTCAGTAAAATAAGGGAACATCGCCCGGAATTACATATAAAAGCATTAACCCCGGTTGAATATCACTATATTTTTAAAAAAGCCAAAATTGATTATGCCACAGGCATGAAGCTGATGTTTGATGCAGGCCTGCAATCGATACCCGGCGGCGGGGCTGAGATTTTTCACCCGGAAATAAGGGAGCAAATTGCGAAAGACAAATGTACTGCCGACCAATGGCTGGCTATTCACGAAGAATGGCATAAGATAGGCGCGCGCTCAAATGCAACCATGCTATATGGTCATATCGAGAAATTTTGGCATCGTATAGATCACATGGACAGGTTGCGCCAGCTACAGGATAAAACGGGTGGATTTCAAACATTTATCCCGTTAAAATTCCGCAAGGAGAATAACCAGATGTCGCATGTGCCGGAATCAACAGTGGTGGAGGACTTACGTAATTATGCTATAGCACGTATTTATCTTGATAATTTCGATCATATAAAAGCCTATTGGGCTATGATCAGCCGCACCACTGCGCAACTATCCCTCAACTTTGGTGTTGATGATATTGACGGTACGCTTGATGATACCACAAAAATATACTCGATGGCTGGCGCAGAAGAACAGCACCCGGGCATGAGCACCAAACAGTTGGTAGAGCTGATAAAAAATGTGGGCAGGCAACCGATAGAGCGCGATACCTTGTATAATGTTGTAACAGATTATACCAATTTCGAATTTCCGGACGAGGTGAAGCCGCAATTTTATAAACTGCCGGTGATTAATTAAGTCATTAGTCATTGTGTCATTAGTCATTGGTTTGCCGCTGGGTAGATATAATGACCAATGAAGCAATGACATAATGACTAATGACTAATGACACAATGACTAATGATAAAAACTCTATATATCGTCCGTCACGGGCAAACAGATTTAAACAAACGCGGCATTATACAGGGCCGGGGCATGGACACCGACCTCAACGATGAAGGCCGCAGGCAGGCGGGCTTATTTTTTAATGCCTATAAAAACGTACCCTTCGATAAAATTTATATATCTGAATTAAAGCGTACACAGCAAAGCGTTCAGCCGTTTATTGATCTTGGCATTCCATACGAAAAACTGCCGGGGCTTGATGAGCTTGGTTGGGGCGTACACGAAGGCAAGCCCGCTACGCCAGAAAACAAGGCGGAGTTTATGCAAATTATGCGCGACTGGATGGACGGCAAACTGGATGAGAAATTTGAAGGCGGCGAAAGCCCCAACGAAGTAAAAGCCCGGCAACTGGAAGCGCTGCAGGTGATAATGAGCCATCCTGAAGAAAAAACAGTGCTTATTTGTATGCATGGCCGGGCACTGCGCCTGCTCTTATGCATCCTTACCAACAAGCCGCTTACGCAAATGGATAGCTTTCCGCACCAGAACCTGGTTTTATATAAAGTTGCCTATGATGGTAAAAAATACGAGATCATCGATTTTAATAATGCCGACCATCTAAAAAACGCTAAATAAATACTTCTAAATTATACCTGTGAGCAAGATCAGAATATCAGCAGTTAGCTATACCAATACCAAACCATTTATATACGGCCTGCAACATACAGACGGAATCCTGAACAAAATAGAACTGAGCCTTGATACGCCATCAGACTGCGCCCAAAAACTGATAGACGATGTGGTTGATATAGGGTTGATACCAGTAGCCGCAACGTTAAGCCTTAAGCATTGGGAAATAGTATCAGACTATTGCATTGGCGCTGTTGGCGCGGTGAACTCAGTTTTTATTTTTAGTAATTGTGACATAAAAGATGTAAAGGTTTTGCAGCTTGATCCGCAGTCGCGCAGCTCCAATAATTTAGCGAAAGTTTTGCTGAAAAATTATTGGAAAACCAACCCGGTGATCGTTGAAAATGCTGTGGATTATGCCCAATCATCCGATCCGAATACTGCCTTTGTCCAAATAGGCGACCGCACTTTTGGCAAAAAAGGAAAATACCCTTTTGTATACGACCTGGCCGAAGAATGGCAAAAATTTACCGGCCTGCCGTTTGTTTTTGCAGCATGGATAGCCAATAAACCCATCCCGGCTGAATTTATGGATCAGTTTAACCAATCCCTTAAATATGGCCTCGACCACCGCATGGAATTGTTAAAGGAACTACCCACACGGCCGGATTTTGATTTTGAAGACTATTTACTGCATAAGCTTGATTTTGATTTGACTGAAGATAAAAAGAAGGCTTTGTATTTGTTTTTGGAGTACGTGAAAGCGTTGTAATTAACCCGGCCTGCAGATCTGCAGATTCCCCGTTTTTTAAATTAAACTAAATATTAAAAATAGTATCAAACAGCTATTCAGGATATTGGTTTAGTTATAAGCGGCGATGAAAGATTTTTATTATATTCTGGGAGTTGATTCAAATTGCGCTTTGGATGAAATAAAAGAGGCGTATAGAAAACTATCGAAAAAATTTCACCCCGATCTAAACCAGGGAGATGCCTATTTTGAAGACCGCTTTAAGGAGATCAACGAAGCTTATGAAACATTAAGCGACCAGGCTAGACGCTACCGATATGACGAAGCATTAAAACAATTCAAATCAAAGCCCGCCAACGAAGGGCAAAAAGGACAACGATATTATTATTACCGCGAACAAAACGAACAGCGGAGACGCCAAACGCAACGTTCAACTTCTATCCCAAAAGGGAGGCCTGGTGTAGGTATTAGCATCATTTTTATTTTGATAGCACTCATTGTGAGTATTTATATTGTTGAATCATTCAGCAGTTCCAAAAAAGTTAAAGTAAAAGAACCCGCTGTTATTCCCGCTGTCTCTAATAAAACCCACAAACACCATAAAAGGAAGCATGGCTCAAAAAGTAACATAGATGACTCTATCAGGCTTAGGCTGACCGCAATAAAACCGGCATCTCCGGGCACTGCTTCAAGCCCTAAACCAATCGAGACGGTTCCGGATAAACAGCCTCTGCCGCCCGCCATTAAAAAAATGGATGATAATGGACCTTTTTTATATGCGGCTTATGTTCGTGCAAATATTACGGGGGTTATAAATTTGCGTAAGGCTGCGGCATATAGCTCCGACGTTATTTCCACCATACCCGCAAACGCGAAAGTATTTGTACTGCGAAAAGGTGATGCTTATGATAAAGTATCTTATAATAATATCATTGGCTATGTGCCAGAATGGTCAGTTAAAACCAATAAATAACTGTCTGCCATCTATTTAAAATTGTTGTTATCGGAACGTACGAATTAAACTGAACTTTGTACCTTAGCCATACACTAATTTATTTTTGTGCTTATACTAAATAAAGACTTTCTCTCGATCAGTAATGGTTTAGCTCCTTGTAAACCAGTGTATATATTCATCAAATAAATATTTCAGCCAGCCTAATGTTTACCATCGACGCACATTTAGATTTAAGTATGAACGCCCTGGAATGGAACCGCGACCTGCGGCAATCTATTACAGCCATAAATGAACGCGAAAAAGACTTAAATGATAAACCAGATCGGGGCAAAGCAACAGTATCCTTACCCGAATTACGAAAGGGCAATATAGGTTTGGTTGTTGGCACACAGATTGGCCGTTACGTGGCGCCGGATAACCTGTTGCCGGGTTGGCATTCACCCGAGCAGGCCTGGGCGCAAACACAGGGGCAGGTGGCCTGGTACAAAGCCATGGAGGATGACGGCGAAATGGTACAGGTAAATGATTTGCAAAGCCTTGAAATGCATATAGGGCTTTGGAACGATGGCGCATCCAACCAAAATAAACCAATCGGTTATATTTTAAGTTTGGAAGGCGCTGATTCTATAGTTACCCCCGGTCATTTGGAACGGGCATATAATTATGGTTTACGGGCAGTTGGCCCTGCGCATTATGGCCCGGGCCGTTATGCCAACGGAACAGACGCTACAGGGAAAATGGGGGCTAACGGGCTCGAATTATTAAAAGAAATGGAACGGCTGAAAATCATCCTTGATGCCACCCACCTTTGCGACGATGCTTTTTGGCAGGCGTTGGATAATTTTAACGGACATGTTTGGGCCAGTCATAACCTTTGCAGGGCTTTGGTTAACCATAACCGGCAGTATAGCGATGAAATGATAAAGGCTTTGGTTGATCGCGGTGCAGTTATTGGCGCAGCCCTGGATGCCTGGATGATGGTGCCTCACTGGGTGAGAGGTGTATCTGATCCTAAAAAGATGAACTGCAACCTCGAAGTGATGATAGATCATATTGATCATATCTGCCAAATAGCAGGTAATGCGTTGCATGTTGGCATGGGCACCGACCTTGACGGTGCTTTCGGCCGTGAGCAATGCCCGTATGACCTTGAAACTATTGCTGACCTGCAAAAGGTGCCAGCATTATTTAAAAAACGCGGTTATACCGATAGCGATATCGAAAACATGATGCATGGCAACTGGTTGAGGTTTTTACGCAATGCCTGGAAGTGATTTTGTGATTTCACCGATTATTTAAATTGATTTCACCGATTGACCACATCCATATGATTAGAATGTTACAATGCTATGTGAATAAAATCACTATAATCACCGAAAATGAAATCTTTGAAATAATTCACTATAAATCGGTGTAATCATCCACCAGGATCGGTGAAATCACAAAAAATAAATCGGTGTAATCACAGAAAACAATATGAACGCAGAACAAACGAGATTAAAAGACCCCGCCTGGAAAAAATGGGGCCCATACGTAAGCGACCGTCAATGGGGCACCGTACGTGAAGATTATAGCGCTAACGGCGACGCCTGGAATTTTATAACCCATGATATGGCCCGCAGCAAGACTTATCGCTGGGGCGAGGAAGGTATAGGCGGGATATGCGATAACGGGCAAATACTTTGTTTTGCAGTTGCCCTGTGGAATAAAAAAGATCCTATTATTAAAGAACGCTATTTTGGCCTCAGTAACCCCGAAGGTAACCACGGCGAGGATGTCAAAGAGCTTTATTATTACCTGGATAATACGCCAACGCATTCGTACCAAAGAATGCTATATAAGTACCCGCAGCAGGAATACCCTTATGCATGGCTGGTTGATGAAAATAAACGCCGGAGCCGAAACGACCCCGAATTTGAGCTGATTGATACCGGCTTGCTCGACCAGGATGCGTATTTCGATGTATTTATTGAATATGCTAAAAATACCCCGGATGATATACTTATAAAAATTACGGTGCATAACCATGGCAGTCAGGATGCTGCATTAAATGTGCTGCCTACCATCTGGTTTCGCAATACCTGGGCCTGGGGGTATGATAATTATATACCCGAGCTATTAGCTGATTCGCATGGGGTGATAGAGGTTTATCATAAGGACCTGGGGCAGTTCTGGTTAAATGGCGAAGGTTCGCCGGAGTTGTTGTTTTGCGATAACGAAACAAATGCCAAACGCCTGCCGCTGCACCATGCGGCGGTCTGCGTCTTTACTTCCCTGCTGTATATCATTATAAAACTGCTCGGCCTCGTTACTGCGGGCCTTAAATAAGACATCAAAATCGTCAAAACCATTGCTCGCATCTTTTGATAACCTTAAACACAGGGTAACGCTTTGTTTAGCAGGCATGCTATGGAGTAAACAGTTTTATTATTACGATGTGCACCACTGGCTAAGCGGCGACCCTGCTGAACCTGCACCGCCATCACAAAGACAAAATGCCCGAAATAGCAAATGGGGGCACCTAAACACAAAGGATATCATTTCCATGCCTGATAAGTGGGAATATCCCTGGTTTGCATCGTGGGATCTTGCTTTCCATTGTTGCCGCCAAATAACCCGCTATCGCTTTCGGCAGGTGTATATTTAATGCTAAACTCCATCCCATTTATATTAACATGATAAGGATTATTCAAATGATATTTTGAAACTGACCGTATACCGTATGGGCTTAAAAATTCATTTTCATCGAGCATATATCTTAACAAAGACTTCATGCGGTAACCGCGCAGCAGGCTGATCATGTGTTTTCCAGGGCTTTTTGTCTCATTCCATCGGGAAACCAAGCCGGCCAGGTCAGGCCTGTTTTCGGCAAACCATTTAAGGCGGTCGCTAAAAATGGGGTTATTGGTAATGTCATCCTCATCCAGTACCTCGGCAGCAAATAATGGTATCAGGCCAACGATACTGCGCACACGCATTTTTTTCGGTGCCATCGTTGGGCAGGCGTATCTGGTCATAATAAAAACCGTCCGTATCATCCCACAATCCCTCATTGTTAGTACCCAGGTTTGACATTGCACCGGCTATATAAATAAAATGTTCAAAAAATTTCGATGCTATGCCGTTATACGCCTTATTGGTAACGGCCAGTTCTGCTGCTATACGCAGCAGGTTTAAAGAGTAGGTGGCCATCCAGCTGGTACCGTCCGACTGCTCCAAGGTTTCACCATAAGGCAATTTAGTATTTCTATCGAACACACCGATATTATCAAGTCCTAAAAAACCCCCTTCAAAAATATTATTGCCCGATGCATCCTTGCGGTTAACCCACCAGGTAAAGTTTAGCATCAGCTTGTGGAATATGCGTTCTAAAAAATAGGTATCGCCTTTGCCATCGTTG
>Ga0207054_1087_pt3 | contig 19788 bp, 17 predicted proteins | sample Alteio_BWMinCont_60_FD_153288 | JGI IMG/M metagenome (GOLD analysis project Ga0207054, IMG submission 153288) | Enriched cells from forest soil in Barre Woods Harvard Forest LTER site, Petersham, Massachusetts, United States -... | ecosystem: Environmental > Terrestrial > Soil > Temperate forest >... | reverse complement strand
AAAAAACATCCTCTGCTTCTGCCCTTCCTGCAGGTTTAGCCACTTGCATAGTAACTGACCTGAAAGGTTGCATAATTACTGATACTGTAACTATTGCACAACCTTCTGCCATTATAATAAACAACGATAACATTACTATTTGCCCGGGCGGAGTTGCCACCTTAAATGCAAGCGCTTCTGGCAGTGTGGGGCCATATACTTACTATTGGGGTACCCACTATTCGATACCAGCCATGCAGTTACAGTTTCACCTGTAATAACAACCAGCTATACAGTGACAGTTACCAATGCTAATAAATGCACCAACACAATGGTAGATATTGTTACTGTAGCGCCACCAATAGTACAGGGAACCATTTCGGCTACTTCAGCCTCATCATGTATTGGCACACCGGTTACGTTAACAGATGTTGTTACTGGTGGCTCAGGCAGCCTTACCTACACATGGCAGCCTGGTGGCTCTACAGGAAGTAGTATTGTGGTTAATCCTGCTGCTGGCACAACTGCTTATACAGTTATTGTTACCGATGGCTGCGCTTCATCCACATTAAGGGATAGTATAAATGTTACCATGTATAATCCGGCTGTAACAGTATGCTGCGATACTACCATACTTGCGGGCCAGAGTGTGAATATCATTACTACCCCATCAAGCGGACTAAGCTATGTATGGTCTCCATCTACCGGGCTTAGCTGCACTGCATGCGCCAACCCAATTGCAACGCCTACAGTAAACACAACCTATACAGTTGTCGCAAGCGTTAACGGATGTGTTGCGATCGATTCAGTAACCATTAATATCAGCACCGGCAAATTAGTTATATACAGTGGTATTACTCCTAACGGTGATGGAAACAACGACACCTGGGTAATTGACAACATAGACTTATACCAGACCAATTCAGTAACCATATTCAACCGATGGGGTATAGAAGTTTGGAGTGGTAATAATTACAACAATTCTACCGTAGTGTGGAAAGGGCAGAACAGTTCGGGCCAACCCCTACCCGATGCAACTTATTTTTATATAGTTAAAGTAGATAGCGCAACATATAAGGGCTGGGTACAACTAACGAGATAAAATGAAAGAAAACAAAGTTCATAAAGTTTGTAAAGTTGTAAAGTTCATAAAGCTATGCCTCACTTTTTGCTTTATAAACTTTATAACTTTTAACTGTTGCGCGCAACAAGACCCACAGTTCAGTTTATATATGTTCGATAAAATGGCGCTTAACCCTGCCGCTGCAGGCAGTAAAGATGCCCTTGAAGTAAACATTATAGCCCGCGACCAGTGGCTCGATATACAAGGAGCACCTTTAACAGATGCCATAATGGTTTCGGCTCCATCGGCAGGTAAGCACACAGGCTGGGGCTTTGAAGTTATGAACGATAATATAGGCCCTACCACAAGCAATTCTGTTCAGGGTAATTATGCCTATAATATACCAATCGGCCCTGGCAAGCTTGCAATGGGATTGGGCGTTGGTGTATACGACTATACGTTTAACTGGACTCAAATAGATTACCGTGATAAGACCGATATATATGCTTTGGCAAATGGAGGTTCTAAAATAACACCTACTGCCGAAGCCGGCCTGTATTACCATACTTCTACCTGGTACGCAGGGTTTAGTGTCAATCACCTTATTGAATCGAGCTTGACCAATGTAAATATTGCCAACACTTCAGCAACTTTTTCAGCACACGAATACCTTATTGCCGGTAAAGCCTTCCAGTCCGCTTCAGGCATAATATGGAATCCATCTATTATTTTACAATTAGCGCAAAATGCACCACCTGCTGCAAGCATTAACCTGAATGTATTGCTGGCAGAAAAAATATGGCTGGGCGCATCATTCAAACCCGGTTATGGCGGCGTTCTGTTGGTTTCGTATAAAGCATCAAAAACATTTCGTATAGGATATGCTTATGACCTTGGCCTGAATGGTATTGGAGTAATTGGCGGAGGTTCACATGAATTATCGTTAACAATAGATTTTGCATCAAATAAAGCGACGCAGGTTTCTCCGCGCTTTTTTTAAAAAGAGGAAGGCATAACGCATATATGAAAAGAGGCTCATACCTACTATACTTATTTATTTCGCTTTCCCTTTCTGTTTCCCTGTCCGCCCAAAAAAAAGCAGGCGACGATAATTTCTCTCACTACAACTATAGAGCAGCAATTGATTGTTACCAAAAAGCAATTTCTTCAGACCCGAAAGATACCGATTCGGTTATACGCCTGGCAGAGTGTTACGAAATACTACGCGACTATACCAATGCCGAAATATTTTACGCAAAGGCAGTTACCATGCCTAACATACAGCCTTATCTTTTTATGAAGTATGGTAAAATATTAAAGAACAATGGCAAAATGGATGAGGCGAGGGCAGAATTCATGGCCTATTCTGAAATGGTACCAAATGATGCCGAAGCGAAGAAAGAAATAAAATACTGCGACAACTTAAAAAAGAAGTACACCGTTGCCTACGATGTTTATACGGTTGATGGAATAAACACCAAAACGTCTGAGTTTGGTCCTGCGCTTTATAACGACAACCTTGTTTTTGTAAGTGACCGTGGCGGCGACCTTGTAGATTTTGACAAGAGCGGAGCTACAGGAGGAAACTTTTTCAAGATGTATATGATGACACCTTCAAATAAGAAAAGTAAGCCCTCACGTTTCTCTATACCTATAAACGGTGTTAATCAGGATTTTGATATTGGGCCTGCCACATTTACTGCCAATGGCAAACTCATGTTCTTTACACAAGTAGCCGCAATACGTAAAAGCAACTTTGTAAATCAGGCCAAGCTTTACTTCTGCACCGGCGATGGTAATTCGTGGGATAAACCACAACCCTTTCAATACAACAGTGATTCTTATTCCATTATGGATCCTTCAATATCGGCTGATGGTCAATGGCTCTACTTTGCATCGAACATGCCGGGTGGTTTTGGAGGTACCGATATTTATGAGTGCCAGAAAACAGGTAGCGGCTGGTCGCAGCCTAAAAACCTGGGAGCCGATGTAAATACATCCGGTAACGAGGTTTTTCCTTACATCCGTAAAGATGGTACATTGTTCTTCTCTTCAGACAGGCACTTTAATTATGGCGGGCTTGATATTTTTTCAGCCACGAAAGAAGATGCTGACCTATGGAGTGAGGTGATAAACCTTGGCCCTGACATCAACTCAAACACCGACGATTTCGGAATATGCTTTAACAGCAACGGACGCACAGGCTATTTTTCGTCGAACCGGAAAAGCAGTGTTGGAGCTGATGATATATATGGATTCCTTTACATTGGCGATTATAAACCATTGAAAGGAAAGGTTTTATTCAGCCATAACCTTAATGACCCTGCCCCAGCGATGGGCGTGAGCCTGGTGAATGACAGTGGCATGGTGATTGCAACCGGTAAAACAGATAGTCTTGGCGCATTTGTTTTTACAAAGCTTAACCCCGACAGAAAATACCTTGTTAAAGTAGATGAAACTGATCCGAGGCTAATTGGTAAAAAAAGGATTTACCTCGCAGACAGCAATGGAAAGATTGTGGGTGTAACTATCGTAGAACAAAACATGGGCAAGTTTTCTTTCACCCAGCTCCCACCCGACCTTAGCCGCTTACCACGTATGGATGCAATAGACAGAAATATAAACATAGCAGGTAACTTATTGCATGGGGATGATTCACAACCTATAGCCAACGTAAAAATAAATTTAGTGAACTCTAATGGACAAGTATTGCAAACGGCTACCACCAATGAGTTTGGTTCGTTTGTATTCAGCAATTTACCGGCCGATGAAAACTATATGTTCCAGGTAGATGCCCATGATACCAAGTTACCTGCCAATACAAGGGTAGAACTGACCGATAAAAATGGCAATACTATTAAATCATTTTCTATGGGCTCTGGAGGCAATTTCCGTTTTGAATTGCTTGCATCTGACTCAATGGGTATAAAGAAGATGAAAGTAGAAGACTCAGAAATACGCCTTTCGATGAAAAGCAGGCTATTGGGAGAGAATAAAGAAAAACTGGCCGGTGTTAAAGTAACACTAACAGATAAGAATGGAAATGTTATTGAAACTACAACTACTGATAGATATGGCCAGTTTAGCTTTAGCAATCTGCCACCCGATAAAACTTACTTTGAGCAGGTAGATGCCGATGACCCTAAAATGAAAAGCATGAGCAAGGTATTTATTGCCGATACAAAGGGTAATGTTGTGCGCGAACTGGATATGGAACATGGCTTTAAGTATGAAATACTTTCTACAGATAGGACCCGTATGGGAAACCTGAATGTATTTGACCCATGGCTTACTGCACTTAACCTGAAGAACAGAGTAGGATTCAGCAATGACAGTATGCATATTATTGAGAACATCTATTACGACTACCAGAAATGGGATATACAACCTGCCGCCGCACGTGTGCTTGATAAAGTAGTAGCTGTTATGCAAAGCGATTCGACGCTTAATATTGAACTTGATGCCTACACAGACCCCAGAGGTTCTGAAGATTTCAATTTTATATTATCGCAAAAACGCGCCGATGCTGCTGTTGAGTATATGGTTATACAAGGCATTAGTAAAAAACGCTTATCGGCAATTGGTTTTGGTAAAAACCATCAGATAAATAATTGCGGCGAACCCGGAGTTATTTGTAATGAAGAACAGCTTGCCAGAAACCGCCGTACCGAATTTAAAGTACGTAGAAGAAGATAAAAAAACTACGCAAAGCTTATCTTAACCATATCGCCTTCCTTTACGCCTATTAGTTCCGACAGGTTACCATGGTTAATAGCCAGTTCAAGCATACCGGAACTGGAGAACATAGCAACGATCTCACCTTTAGGATTTTGGCTATAGGAAGCAGAGACAACTTCAATACCATATCCTTTTACATCAATAACAAAAGACCTGCCTTTTGCCATTTGTGCAAATAGTTTTTTATCGAGGTTACAAATGCAGTTACCGTATTCATCTACATATACTACAACGGCGGTAATGCTATTGGCATCGTAAGTTGGCTGCCATGCGGTTGGGCGCTGGTAGTCGGCACAATCCTTACCCACAGCTTCTAAAGCACCTCCATTTGCAAGGTGGCAAGCTACCTTAGCAAATACATCGCGGGCAGGGAAGGTAATAGCAGTTAATTCAGGTGCAATACCTATTTCCACCACTTTAGCGGCCTGAATATCGAGGGCAAGGCTAAAAAGGCCATTATCAGGGCCAACAAAATAATGACCATCATGAGAAATTGCCAAAAAGCGGGGATTTCGGCCTGCAAGCGAGTCTACTGACACAATATGAACACTTCCTTTGGGGAATTGGCTATACGCATTTTTGATAATAAAAGCTGCCGAACTTATATGGAAAGGCCTGATATGGTGGGTTATATCAACTATGGTGGCACCCGGCAGGCCAGACAGAATTGCAGCCTTAACGCTTCCGGCGTAGTAACCAGAAGTACCCATATCGGTAGTAAGTGTTATTATTGGCATGTTAACAAATGCTGATATAAATGCCCCTTTTGTGGAAATCTTTTAATAAACTCCAAAAGTAATATAAAATCCCTTAGTGTATTTTTGTACCTAATCATCTAAACAACCCTAAATGGCAGAAAAAGAGATTTTCATCAAAGACATCCCGCTGGTTGAGCTCTATGGCATCAATGATTCCAAAATGGGCTTAATAAAGGAACATTTTCCAAACATTAAAATTGTAGCACGCGGTGATGCGCTGAGAATTACAGGAGATGAAAACGACCTGGAAGCCCTGGAACGTAAGATATATTGGATGATGGAGCACTTCCGCAAGTTTCATGCACTTAACGAAATTGATATAGAACGTATTTTAAAAAGTCCGGGCCATGGCCAGCAACCTGAAAACGGCGGCACCGACGAGAACATAATAGTATATGGCAACAATGGCGTTGTAGTAAGAGCAAGGACACCAAACCAGTTGAGGATGGTGCAGAGCTCTTATAAAAATGACCTTGTATTCGCAGTAGGCCCTGCCGGAACCGGTAAGACCTACACCGCAGTAGCATTGGCTGTAAGAGCAATGAAGAACAAGGAAGTACGTAAAATAATACTTACCCGCCCTGCAGTAGAGGCTGGAGAAAATTTAGGCTTTTTACCTGGCGACCTAAAGGAAAAACTGGATCCATACTTACAGCCATTATATGATGCGCTGTTTGATATGTTGCCAAGCGACAAGCTAACATCATACCTCGAAAACAAAATCATTGAAGTAGCTCCGCTTGCATTTATGCGCGGCCGTACACTCAATAATGCTTTTGTAATATTAGATGAGGCGCAAAATACAACAGAGGGCCAAATGAAAATGTTCCTTACACGTATGGGCAGCTCGGCAAAATTTATTGTAACAGGCGATATGACACAGACCGATCTTCCTTTCAAGCAAGCATCGGGCCTTACACAAGCCGTTAAAATATTTAAGGATGTGCCGGGTATCGATACTATCTTCTTAGATGTAAATGACGTAGTGCGTCACAAACTGGTAAGGAAAATACTCAGCATTTACGACAATCAAAATGCAAATGCTACTACAACAGCAAAAGTTCAAACAAAATAATAATCTATATGAAAACAATAACAGCAACCAATTTCCATTTTCCGGGACAAAAGAGTTTTTACAAAGGCAAGGTGCGTGATGTTTACAACATCAACAACGATATGCTTGTAATGATAGTAAGCGACAGGGTATCTGCTTTTGACGTGGTATTGCCTCGTGGCATTCCTTATAAAGGTCAAATGCTAAACCAAATTGCAGCTCACTTTATGAAGGCTACGTCGGACATAGTACCTAATTGGATAATGGCAGTGCCACACCCAATGGTTAGTGTTGGTAAAATGTGCCAGCCCTTTAAAGTAGAAATGGTGATACGCGGTTACCTTACCGGCCATGCCTGGAGAGAGTACAGTTCGGGCAAGCGCGAAATTTGCGGAGTAAAACTACCGGAAGGCATGCACGAAAATGATGCTTTCAGGGAGCCGGTTATTACACCTACTACCAAAGCAGATGTTGGGCACGATGAAGATATTTCGAAAAGCGATATTCTGAAAATGGGCCTTGTATCGAAAGAACACTACGAACAACTGGAGCATTATACCCGTATGCTGTTTAAGCGCGGAACTGAAATGGCTGCTAAGCGTGGGCTTATATTGGTAGATACCAAATATGAATTTGGCTTGCATGAAGGCAAAGTATACCTGATAGATGAAATTCATACACCTGATTCTTCAAGATATTTTTACAAAGAAGGCTATGAAGAACGTCAGAAGAAAAAGGAACCACAAAAACAGTTGTCAAAAGAATTCCTTCGTCAATGGCTAATAGAAAATGGCTTCCAGGGTAAGGAAGGGCAAAAGCTACCTGCTATGAGCGATGAAATGGTGACCTCTGTTTCGAACCGCTACATGGAGCTTTATGAGCAAATAACCGGAGAGAAGTTTGTGCCTGTTTCAGAGGAGGCCGAACCTGAAAAGGCTATAGAAGCAAGCGTGCTTAAGTTTTTAGGCGAACATAGTTTGGTAAAACACTAAAACAAAAAACCCCGCAAAAGCGGGGTTTTTTTATATACTAAAATTCAATAGTTCTTATTACTCAGCAGCCGGAGTTGCTTCTTCGGTTGCAGCAGGAGGTGCAGCCGCAGCGGCAGCAGCTTCAGCAGCAGCAGCTTTCTTAGCAGCAATTGCCTTAGACTTAGCATCGCGTGATGCGGTTTCAGCAGCTACACGTGCTTTGTATGCTTCCTTAGCAGAAGTAAGCTTTCCTTCTTTCTTATCAGAATGTACTTTCGATTTTTCAGCATCCCACTTAGCATATTGGGTATCCGCTTGTTCCTGATTGAACAAACCTTTCTTTACACCCCTTTGCAAGTGCTTCTTAAACATAATACCTTGTTCAGATAATATATGACGGCAACTGTCAGTAGGTAATGCACCTTTTTCTAACCACTCCAATGTTTTTACATTGTCAATATTAACACCTTCGTGGTCGTGCTTAGGGTTATAGGTACCAAGTCTTTCAACATATTTTCCATCACGTGGAGAACGAGAGTCAGCCACTACAATATGGTAAAAAGGTTGTTTCTTTTTTCCTTGTCTTTGTAAACGAATCTTTAAGGACATGTATTCCGGTTTTTGTATTTAGGGCTGCAAAGATATAAAAAAAGGTTTTAGGTATGTACCACAAAACAACAAAATCAAGAAATTGAGGTATTACCCCTCTTTCAAACATAAATACTAATTGGTTATCAGCACATTAACCAATACACTTACTCCGTATTACAACCAAATTGTTGCCTTAGTATAGAGTAATAGTACTTTTGGCGCCACAATTATATGAAAAAAGCCCTTTTTGTTCTATTTCTGTTCCTGTTAACCCGTATTGGCTTTAGCCAGGATATAATGACAGTGCTGCCCGATTCTACGGGCAAGGAACTTTTCTCTGACTTTATTGGAGCAAGAATATGGGTGGCAGATAATAAACTAAACACCCTTAATAAGGACCTTACATTTAAATATGTTTCTGTAAATACAAACTATGTAATGCAGCACGATTTAAATGTAACTAACCTGAACAATATGCCCAATATAGGTTTAGGTCTCGAGGAGAACCTGGGGAAACATCTCCTTATTCACTTTGTTGATGTATCGTTTGGCTATGCACAAAAGGCATGGGACTGGAACATTGGTTTAGGTGCAGGATATTTTATTGCACTCGATAAAAAGAATAAACTGAGATTACGGGCAAGCTTAGACCTTTTCTATGAGAGTATTTCGTATAGCGTGGGTTCGTATACTGATACTACTAACTTTGGTTTTATTGTGAACGGAAATAATATCGGTACGTTCGTTCAGGATGTGAAATATGTAAATAACAGTTTCTGCGCATCACTGGGGGCAAGCATAATGTATCGTACCAATGCATTCGATTACTTTGCAGGCATAGCATGGAATGCGGTACTATTATACAAACAGGAGATCAACTTTTATGCTACCCGCGTCCCTATAAATCAGGCTGTATATTACCAATCGGGGGGCTCCAGTAAATTCAACGGTACTTAACCTGGGGAACTATACTATTCAGATAGGTATTGTCAGGGAGTTCGGCTTGTAAGTTAAAGCCGTTTCTTCTAACTAAAATAACTGACACTACTACGTTGATACTTTTATTGTAATGATGAAAGTACCGCTATGCGCATTCGTAATTTTGTTACGAAAAGCAATTTCATTTAAACTACAAGGCCTTATGCAAACTACTATATATAGATTAAAGACATTATTACTCTCCCTATCGCTTGCATTAGTTGTAGCAGTGAGCGCACAAGACAAATTCCCGAAAAACTATTTTATAAACCCGCTCGATATACCTATTACATTGGCAGGAACATTCGGAGAGATACGCAGTAATCACTTCCATACGGGGCTCGACATGAAGACCAACTCGCAGGAAGGACTCATAGTACACGCCGCCGCCGATGGTTATGTATCACGTATAAATGTATCGGGGTATGGTTATGGCAATGCATTGTACATTACCCATCCTAACGGCTTTGTAACTGTATACGGGCACTTGAGTAAATACAACCCGGCAATAATGAAATACCTGCGCAAGGTGCAGTATGAGAGACAACGCTTCTCTGTTGATATTCAGCTTAAGCCTAACGAAATACCTGTAAAGAAAGGCGATACAGTTGCTTATTCTGGAAGCACGGGTGGCGCTGAAGGCCCGCATTTGCATTTTGAAATACGCGATGAGAAAAGCGAAGACCCATTAAACCCAATGCTATTTGGCCTTACCACGGTTGACCACGAACCACCCGTGATTAGAGGTATTTGCATTTACCCATTAAATGATTCAAGCAATGTTAATGGCAAACATACATCACTATATATACCGGCACGCAGAAAAGAAAAAGGCTATGTACTCGAAGCAGATTCTGTTATTCGTGTATATGGCAAAATTGGTGTTGGTGTAAGCAGTTATGATATGGGTGAAGAGGGGACAGGGCACAATGGACCATATTCTCAATTATTGATAGATGGAAGTGATACCATTTATTTAAGCAAAATGGATGAACTGAGTTTTGGTTCTATCCATTACGTTAACGGCCATGTAGATTTTAGAGCATTTAAGAAAGACGACCGCACAATAGAACATAGCTTTCAGACAGATAATGATGCGCTTGATATCTATAAAAAAATCAGCCATCGAGGAAGAATAACCTGTAAAAATGGACAAGCCCACCACATGGAATATGTGATTGGGGATTATAACGGAAATAAAACGACCTTGCCTTTTACCTTGCAAAGCGAAACTAAAATAGGCACAGTATTGCATGATAGCCTGCATAGTGTGGCTACTATCCATTGCCGTAAAGATTTTGATTACGAGCTAAAAGGAATGCTTTTGCACATACCTGAAAGAGTATTGTTCGAGGATACCCGATTCCGTTGTACTGTAGATACAACGAACCTTCACGTATATTCATTTGTTTATAGTATTGGCGATAAATACACGCCCTTCAACAATAACTATACAATAAGTATAAAACCATCTGCCCCACTACCCGACTCCATGATGAGACATGCTGTAATAGTGCAGATTGATGGTGGACATGTTAGTTACCTTGGTGGCACATACGAAAAAGGATATATGGTAGCTCATCCCAAAAGTTTTGGCTCGTTTGCTATTATGATGGATCATGAGCGCCCGCTTATTAAACCTATGAATATTTATAAAAATAAAGACATGGGCAAAAGTTCCGCAATGGAATTTGAAATTACCGACAATCTATCGGGCATTGCTAATTATAGCGCATATGTCGACGGACAATGGATACTAATGGAATACAATCCTAAAAAGAATATGATATACTACACCTTCGATGAACATGTTGGCAGAGGTAAGCACCACCTTAAGTTAGTGGTAGTAGATAATGTAGGCAATACTAATATTTACCAAACCGATTTTACTCGGTAACTTCAGTAATTACTTCTACGCCTTCCTCTTTGTCAACCTTTAGGTTTTCAATAATAAATTCCTGGCGCTCAGGAGTATTTTTACCCATGTAGTAATTCAGTACTTCTGCAAGTTTGGTATCGGCACCAATAATAACAGGTTGCAGGCGAATATCTTTACCAATAAAGTGCTTAAACTCATCGGGTGATATTTCTCCAAGCCCCTTAAAACGGGTAATTTCAGGCTTACCACCAAGCTTATTCATAGCCTTTTGCCTTTCTTCTTCCGAATAGCAATAATGAGTTTCCTTTTTGTTACGCACACGGAACAATGGTGTTTCCAGTATATATATATGTCCATTCTTTACCAGGTCGGGGAAGAATTGCAAGAAGAATGTGAGCAGTAGCAAGCGAATGTGCATACCATCCACATCGGCATCGGTAGCTATTACCACGTTATTATACCTCAGGTTTTCCTCTATACTTTCTTCAATATTAAGTGCGCTTTGCAATAAACTGAACTCTTCATTTTCATACACTACTTTTTTGGTAAGTCCGTATGTATTTAGTGGTTTACCTTTTAAGCTGAATACCGCCTGAATATTAGCATCGCGCGATTTAGTAATGGAGCCACTTGCAGAATCTCCCTCGGTAATAAACAAAGTTGTTTCTAAGCGCCTTTGGTTATTATCGTTGTAATGTATACGGCAATCGCGCAACTTGCGGTTATGCACCCCTGCCTTTTTAGCACGTTCCTTAGCAAGCTTTTGAATGCCAGCCATAGCTTTACGCTCCTCCTCCGACTGAACTATCTTTTTAAGAAGTTCATCAGCAACCTGATCATTTTTATGCAAAAAGTTATCGAGCTCAGTTTTAATAAAATCACCGATATAGGCACGTATAGAAGGGCCTTTAGGGCCCATATCTTGTGAACCAAGCTTTGTTTTGGTCTGCGATTCGAATATGGGCTCTTCTACTTTTAAACTTATTGCAGCTACTATAGACTTACGTATATCGGCAGCTTCAAAATTCTTTTTGTAAAACTCACGAATAGTTTTAACAACTGCCTCGCGGAAAACATTCAGGTGGGTACCGCCTTGTGTGGTATGCTGGCCATTTACAAACGAATAATACTCTTCACTATACTGCTGTACACTATGCGTCATAGCCACCTCAATATCATTCCCTTTCAAATGAATGATAGGATACAATATAGGGCTGTTAATGTTATGTTCAAGTAGATCAAACAACCCTTTTTCCGATTCGATCTTAGCTCCGTTGAATTTTATTCTAAGCCCGGTATTAAGGAACGCATAGTTCCATAACATGCGCTCAACGTGCTCTATTATATAATGGTGGTTTGGAAATATACTATCATCGGCCTGAAAGGTTATAATAGTTCCTTCCGATTCACTAGATGAGCCGATTTTATGGTCATTGGTTACTTCGCCTCCTTTAAACTCAATAATTTTAGTTTTGCCTTCACGTACCGATTGTACTTTAAAATAACCTGAAAGAGCATTAACAGCCTTAGTACCTACTCCATTTAAACCAACCGATTTTTTAAATACTTCAGAGTCGTACTTAGCACCTGTATTTATCTTAGCCACGCAGTCCAATACCTTTCCGAGCGGTATACCACGCCCAAAATCACGTACCGATACAGTTTTATCTTTTATAGTTACTTCTATGGTTTTACCAAAACCCATAGCAAACTCATCAATAGCATTATCAATTACCTCTTTTATCAAAACATATATTCCGTCATCTTGCGATGAGCCATCACCCAATTTGCCTATATACATACCCGGGCGGAAACGGATATGATCCTTCCAGTCTAACGACCGAATGCTATCTTCTGTATATTTTCCTGTTGACATTGTATTTTAAATAAGTGGCAAAAATAAGCTAAAGCATTTATCAACTTGCTCATATAGACCCAATATTATCAACAGGTTATTATATATGAAACCAACCAGATATTATACATTAGACTTTGTTAAAATATGACTTTCGTCATAATTAACACCGTAACCTTTGTATTGGGTTACATTTGCTTTCAGTTTAACTACAGTAAACCCAATTTTGATCCTCCCCAATAAAGTACATTATGAACAGTCGTAGTACAAGGCTACCCGATGCTTTAGCATTTTTTTTGCTGTTTATCTACCTATCACCCTATATAATTTTCCCTACTCATGCGCATTTTCTTATCCATGATAATCTCGATTCGGAGATTGGTTGGTATAAAATGATTACAGAAAGCGGGCTGACTTTTTCGTCTAATTATACTGTTTTCCCTAATCTGTTCAATGGCATTCCCAGGGGATGCATGCCATCTGAACTTGACTTTTACACCATTCTCAATCTTATTTGTTCGCCCTTAGTGGCCTATTGCCTGCTTGTTGTCTCGCAGCATCTCATAGCATTCTTCGGCATGCGCCTACTGCTCAAAGATTATATATTCAGAGGCAATGCACCATATCATACTGCCCTTATAGCGCTTACCTTTGCACTACTGCCTTTTTGGCCTCTGGGTGAGTTTTGTATTGCAGGGCAACCTTTTGTAATATGGGCCATATTCAACTTAATCCGTGAAAAGAAAACCATTTATAATTGGCTGATAATAATCCTGTTCCCGTTCTGCGCAAGCGATTTTGTTTTTAGCAATTTGTTCTTTTTACCTGGTATTTTGCTCGGAATGATCGTATATTTCATTGCTTATAAAAAAATAAGTTTTACTGCAATATTCGCATGGCTATTACTTTTCGGCCTAAGTGCATTATCTGAATACCGCTTATTCATTCTTCAATTTAGCAGCAAATTCACCTCACAACGCGGTACTTACTTTACAGACTGGCTGCTAAACTGGAAAGGGTTTATTAAAACAGATCTGTCTATGCTCTTTAAAGGGCAATATCATTTTTACAGTTGCCAATTCCCAATAATAATAACAACGCTTGTACTCTCGCTCTTTTTAGTGCGAACAAAAAGAAACTATACTGTAATGGCAATTCTTCTATCAATGGCTTTTCTATTCTCGTCCATTGATACATTTCATTTCTGGAGCGGTTCGCAATCATTTTTTCAAAGATTAGGGAGCCTGAGCTCTCTTCAATTACGATTCAAAGCGTTGTTACCTATTACCTGGTACCTGATCTTTGCTATTTGTATATGTTTTATGATAGAGCATACTCCAAAATCATCAGTTATTTGCATGGCTTTAATATGTGCCCAAATCATTCTTTTATTCTTCAATCTTAACACGTCCGATTTCCAAAAAAGTGTTTATGCTGAGAATGCTTTTTATTACACCTATTTTGACAACACGAATATTAACCATAGAAGTTTTAAAAATTATTTTGCTCAAAATATGTTTACTGCAGTAAAAGAAAAAATAAACTATAATAACGAAACGGTTTTATGTCTTGGGTTTCCGGCTGAAATTGCTCAGTATAGCGGCTTTCATAGTGCATCTGCATATCTTGATTATTATCCTATTGAAAAGAAAGAACAGATAGTTGATATTTTCAGGCCGGAACTCAGAAAAGTTACCGACTCATTAGAGTTACAGGAAATCATCGGCTCCAGAAGGTTCCAGTACTTTTATAAAAGGAAAATTGACACCCTTAAAAAAATGCTTGTTATTGACCTTGATACGGCCGCACTTAAAAAAATGAACATCAGGTATGTTCTTTCATTAAGAGATATTGAAAATACCACTCAACTGCATCTAAAACCGATAGATTCGTTCTCAAACGAGAATAAGGTATTCCCGGAGCAGATTTACATTTACAAGGTAAATTAAATTACAGTAACCAGCTATGTATTAAGCCTATTACACTTAAAAGGTGTTATGACTATTTATATATATTTGTATGCACGTAATTAAAGCATCATCTTTCTATTCTCAAATAGGTTTAGCAAAAACAATACAGGCATATGGCGGATGACGCTAAACCATTATTTTACATTAAATATTTAAGTCAGGACACTTTACCGGACTGGAATAAAGTAGCAGGCTTATCTGACGAAATATGGGCATTTCATGATATTGCCTTATCAGATTTTTGGGCAAAACGTAAAAACGCCGAGAAAAGATCATTTATAGTTTACAATGTAGATACGCAGCCCATTGCAATATGCCCCTTATACTTTTATTCTGATGACTGGAACAGGTTTATTTTACGAAACAAGCGTACCCTTGAATCCTTTTACCTTTCAGGCCCTGCAATAAAGAACGGGCTTAACGAAAAAACACGCCGGAAGCTGATACACTATATTGGGAACACTATTCGTGAAATAGGAGATTCCTTAAAAATAGATGTGGGGCAAATAGGTACAAGTACCTTAAGTAAGCGAAATACAGAAACGCATTACGCATACGTAAATCCGCTTCTTGAGATGCGTGGTGACTGGGAAAGTATTGAAACTACTTTTCTCTATTTAAGCTTGGCATCACCTGAAGATGAGTTGCTAAAAAGAATGGAAACGCGCACCAGGAGTATAATCACCAAGATTGAAAAGGAACAAAAGATAAAAACCCGTGCGGCAACACCATATGACCTTGATGCTATTTGGAATGTATATGTTGATATCTATAAACGTACAGGCTTGCCTTTCTTCCCTAAGGATGAGATGGAATGGCTCCTTTCATACAAAAATTCAAACTTTTATGTTGCCGAAATAGATAATGTAATTGTTTCGGCTATTAATATGCTCACATATGGTAGTGGCGGTTTATATTTCTCTTCTTACACAGCAGCAGCTTTTGTTGATACAGAGGTAGCAACCTATCTATTATGGCATACATTAAAAGAAGAAAAAAAGAAAGGTGTAATTCATATAGATCTGGGGCACCGCCCTTTTGGTTCGTTGGGTGAAAAAAAAGATAATATAGCCCGTTTCTTGAGAGGTTATGGTGGTGAACTGCGATACAGATACAGAATGCAGTACGTAAAACCAGGCTATGGGATTAAGTTTCTTAGGCTATGGGATTACAAAATAACGCCTCCTCTTGCCCTGTTGCGGGTAAAAATCCTCTCAAAAACAAAAAAGATATTAGGAAAACGATAGTTCTTCAGATATATCGAACCCCTATATTCGCCTTATGATAAAAGCAATTTTCTGCTGGAGTGGCGGTAAAGATTCCGCCTATGCGCTGCACCACATATTACAACAAAAGGAATATAGTGTAGAAGCCTTATTTACTACTATAAACGAGAACTTTAAGCGCGTATCGATGCATGGCGTTAGAGAAGAGCTGATTGAACGCCAAGCTAAAAGCATTGGCCTGCCATGGTATAAAATGTATGTAAAAGAAGGCAGTAATGCCGAATACGAGCGCAACATGGAGGCATTTTTAACCGAACAGAAAGCAAATGGCATTGAGCATGTAATTTTTGGCGATATTTTTTTAGAAGACCTTCGTATATATCGCGAAAACAACTTAGCCAAAGCAGGCATGAAAGCGGTTTTTCCGTTATGGAAGAAAGACACGAAACAACTTGCCGATGGCTTTATAAATGCAGGATTTAAAACCATATTATGCTGTACCAACGACGCTTACCTGGGCGAAAAAGAAGTGGGAGAATTATTTACCCATGAATTTGTTGAGAGCCTGCCAGTCAATGTAGACCCTTGTGGTGAACATGGTGAGTTCCATAGCTTTTGTTTTGATGGGCCCATCTTTATAGAGCCTGTTAAATTTGAAAAAGGCGAGAAAGTGTATAAACCTATTGAAATAAAGGTAACCAAAGACCATCCGCCAATAACAGGGCCTAAAGCCAGCGGTTTTTGGTTTTGTGAATTAAGCCTTTGAACCAAGTCCTTAAAATTGTAACTTTGTAGCTATCAATTTTTAATCTATGAGCGATACTAAAGCTGTAAATAAAGCCCTGTTCGATTACCTTTTATGGTTGGGCGACAATAGTTTAATACTGGGTCACCGTCTTTCAGAATGGTGCGGCCACGGGCCGATACTGGAAGAAGATATTGCTATTACCAATATAGCGCTCGATCTTATAGGCTTATCGCGCCTTTATTATACCTATGCCGGAGAGCTTGAAGGCAAGGGACGATCAGAAGATGACTTGGCGTACTTGCGCGATGTAATGGATTTTAAAAACAGTATACTAGCCGAACAGCTAAATGGCGATTTTGCAAATACCATAATGCGTCAGTTTTTGTTTACTGCATTTAGCTACCATTTACAAAATGCAATGCTTACTAGCACAAACGAACAATTACGCGCTATTGCCGAAAAGGCTATAAAGGAAACCACATACCACCTTCGCCATTGTAGCGATTGGATAATACGGTTGGGTGACGGCACTGAAGAAAGCCACAAACGCGTACAAGATGCAGTTGACAACCTTTGGATGCTTACAGATGACCTTTTTGAACCGATGGAAAGTGACAAGCTTTTAATAGCAGAAAAAATAGCTCCTGAAATGGGTGCCATTCGCAAGCAATGGGATGCAACCATTAAACAGGTGCTTGATGAAGCCACTATAAAAACACCTGAGCCCAGCTATATGATGAAAAGCGGTAGGAAAGGAATACATACCGAACACCTTGGTTTTTTATTAGCCGAAATGCAATTTATGCAACGCGCCTACCCGGGTGCTAAGTGGTAAAATGGCAACCAAAGAACAAATATTAGATTACCTGCAAGAAGTATTTGACCCGGAAGTACCGGTGCTTAGCGTTGTTGATTTGGGCATAGTGCGCAAAATAGAAATTGATGCCGAAGGCACACATATTACCATTACGCCTACCTACACCGGCTGCCCCGCTATGAATGTAATTGAAGAGGATATTCGTGCCAAGATGAAAGAAAAAGGCATAAGTAGTTTTGATATCAAAACCATTCTATCGCCGGCATGGACTACCGATTGGATAAGTGAAGAAGGCAAACAGAAATTGAAAGACTACGGTATAGCTCCACCTGAAAAATCATCGCCTGACAAAGGCCTATTAAGTAATCATGCTAAAGTGCTTAAATGCCCTCGTTGTGGTTCTATGAATACTGAAATGAAAAGTTTTTTTGGTTCTACCGCCTGCAAGTCACTTTATGTTTGTAATGATTGCAAAGAACCCTTCGATTATTTTAAATGTCTATAATAGTAAACTATGGAAAGTATTAGTTTCTCCATTATTAACGGAGTGGGCCGGATAACACTCAACCGCCCCGATGTTTTGAACAGTTTTAATATGCCCATGGCAAAAGAACTAATAGCAGTATTAGATGAATGTGCCAATAAAAAAGAGATTCGGGCTGTGTTACTTACCGGTGCAGGCAGAGCATTTTGTGCAGGGCAAGATCTGGCTGCGGCTATAGCGCCGAGTGCCGACATTAAAGTTATTGTGCAGCAACAATACAATCCTATTATAAGCAAAATACGTAATATGGATAAGCCTGTAATATGTGCCGTTAATGGCGTGGCAGCAGGTGCAGGCGCTAACCTTGCCATTGCATGCGACATTGTATTAGCTGCCACTTCAGCATCATTTATACAGGCATTTAGTAAAATAGGCTTGATACCTGATAGCGGAGGAACCTTCTTTTTACCTCGCCTGATTGGCTTACAACGCGCTACCGCATTAATGATGCTGGGTGATAAAGTATCGGCACAACAGGCAATGGAATTTGGAATGATATATAAAGTAGTGCCTGATGAAACATTGATGCAGGAAGCAGAAAAGCTTGCCGAGCATGTAGCACAAATGCCTACAAAAGGTTTGGGCTTAACAAAGAAACTCCTGAATGCATCAATGGATAATAACCTGAACCAGCAATTAGATATGGAAGGCGAACTGCAAGCAATGGCAGCTAAAACCGCGGACCATGGCGAAGGAGTAAAAGCCTTTTTAGAAAAAAGGAAACCTGTATTTAAAGGAGAATAATTTAACACCCCTCGAAAAGTGTGCGGAATATGTGGCCTCCTCGGAGAAAGCAATAATACCGGCGGAGTTGTTTCTGGCATGTTACAGGCCATAGCGCATCGCGGGCCCGATGATGAAGGTACATTTATCGAAAGCAAAATTGCACTGGGCCACCGCCGCCTGAGCATTATAGATCTTTCAAAGAACGGGCACCAGCCCATGTTCTCTGCCGATGGGCGATTTGCAGTTGTATACAACGGAGAGTTATACAACTACAAAAACCTGAGGTTGGGCTTGCAGCGCTCCATTGCCGGAGATACCAATGCAATGGCTTACCCCTTTCAAACACAAAGCGATACTGAAGTAATACTGGCTGCCTACCAAAAATGGGGAGTCGATTGCCTGAAGTATTTCAATGGTATGTATGCCCTTGCAATATGGGACAAAGAGAAAAAAGAGCTCTTCATTGCCCGTGACAGGCTTGGCATCAAGCCACTCTATTATTGGAATGATGGTAAAACATTTGTCTTTGCATCTGAAATAAGGGCATTGCTTAAAAGCGGACTTGTTCCTAAAAAAATAAGTAGTGAAGCGCTGAGTGATTATGTAACCAACCAAACAGTACATGCTCCTAAAACCATTATAGAGAATGTATCAATGCTTATGCCGGGGCATTACATGCTTATTAAAGAAAGTGAGCCCGGCACTATTCAACAGAAAAAATACTGGAGCCTTTCTGATATTCCCGTGCAAGCGGAAGAAAAACCATACGAAGAGGTTTGTAAGGACGTTCGAAACCTGCTTTACGATGCAGTAGAAATGCGCCTCGTGGCGGATGTGCCTTTCGGGGTTTATAAAGATGAATTCCTGAAGAGGATAAATACTATCTAGTTC
>Ga0207054_1131_pt1 | contig 19880 bp, 18 predicted proteins | sample Alteio_BWMinCont_60_FD_153288 | JGI IMG/M metagenome (GOLD analysis project Ga0207054, IMG submission 153288) | Enriched cells from forest soil in Barre Woods Harvard Forest LTER site, Petersham, Massachusetts, United States -... | ecosystem: Environmental > Terrestrial > Soil > Temperate forest >... | reverse complement strand
ACCATAGGGTTTAAGGAAACTATAAAACAGGGCCTTGCCGATATCGACAGTGAATTACAGGAAATTAAAGACAGGGTTGAAAACAATCCCGGCCTGGATGTAAGTGAAAAAGTTGAGCTATATACCCGGCTGGATAAACTGGAAAAGGACCGTAACAAAGAACTGGAAGTGATTTTATTACGCATCCTGCCGGAAGCTTTTGCAGTGGTTAAAGAAACTGCACGTAGGTTTACCAACAATCCAACTATTGAGGTTACAGCAACCCAATTTGACCGTGACCTGGCTGCCAAAAAATCAAATGTTTTGATTAAGGGCGATAAAGCCATCCACCATAATAAATGGTTAGCTGCGGATAATGAAGTGACCTGGAACATGATACATTATGATGTGCAGCTAATTGGCGGTGTGGTATTACACGAAGGTAAAATTGCCGAAATGGCAACCGGTGAAGGTAAAACATTAGTAGCAACCCTGCCTGCTTATTTAAATGCGCTTGCCGGACAAGGCGTACATATAGTAACTGTAAATGATTACCTGGCACGACGTGACTCGGAGTGGATGGGCCCCTTATATGAATTTCATGGTTTATCGGTAGATTGTATTGATAAACATGAGCCAAACGGCGAAGAACGCCGTAACGCTTACCTTGCCGATATTACTTTTGGTACCAACAATGAGTTTGGTTTTGACTATTTGCGTGACAATATGACACGCAGCCCTGAAGAATTGGTGCAACGCAAACTGCATTTTGCAATGGTGGATGAGGTCGACTCTGTTTTAATTGATGATGCCCGTACCCCATTGATCATTTCGGGACCAATCCCGCGTGGTGATGAGCATGAGTTTTATGAACTAAAACCGCGTATCGAACGTTTGGTAAACGCACAAAAAGCTTATGTTAATACCGCATTGAATGAGGCCAAAAAAGCTATCGCCGAAGGTAATACTGATGTAGAAGGTGGGGGTATGGCCTTATTACGCGCCTTTAGGGGCTTGCCAAAAAGCAAAGCGTTAATAAAATATTTAAGCGAAGGCGGCCACAGAACTATACTGCAAAAAACAGAAAACTTTTACATGCAGGATCAGAGCAAGGCAATGCCAAAGGTTGATGCCGAATTGTTTTTTGTGATAGATGAAAAGAATAACTCGGTTGAGTTGGCTGAAAAAGGCATTGAATTAATTACCTCTTCGGGCGAGGATCCGCATTTCTTTGTGATGCCGGATGTGGGTACCGAGATAGCAAATATTGAAAAATCCAATCTTTCTGCAGAAGAAAAAATTGCCCGTAAGGATGAATTGATGCGTGACTTCTCTATTAAGTCTGAGCGTATCCATTCTGTTAACCAGCTATTAAAAGCTTATACCTTATTTGAAAAAGATACAGAATACATCCTTGATGAAGGCAAAGTAAAAATTGTTGATGAACAAACAGGCCGTGTATTAGATGGCCGCCGTTATTCAGATGGTTTGCACCAGGCTATTGAGGCTAAAGAAAATGTGAAGGTGGAAGATGCGTCACAAACGTTTGCAACCATCACACTTCAAAACTATTTCCGTATGTACCACAAGCTTTGCGGTATGACCGGTACTGCAGTTACTGAAGCGGGCGAGTTTTGGGAAATATATAAGCTGGACGTGGTGGAAATACCAACCAATACACCAACCAGCCGTACCGATATGCAGGACCTGGTTTATCGTACGGTACGTGAAAAATACAATGCCGTTGCCGACGAGATCGTTAAATTAACCCAGGCGGGCCGACCGGTGCTGGTAGGTACCACCTCGGTTGAAATTTCTGAATTGCTGAGCCGTATGCTGAAGCTGCGCGGTATTAAACACAATGTGTTAAATGCTAAGATGCACCAGAAAGAAGCTGATATTGTAGCAGAAGCCGGTAAAACAAGTACGGTAACCATAGCAACCAACATGGCTGGTCGTGGTACGGATATAAAATTAGGGCCCGGCGTGAAAGAAGCAGGTGGTTTAGCCATTGTAGGTACCGAGCGCCATGAGTCGCGTCGCGTCGACCGCCAATTGCGTGGTCGTGCGGGTCGCCAGGGTGACCCTGGTTCGTCACAATTCTTTGTGTCGCTGGAAGATAACCTGATGCGTTTATTTGGTTCGGAGCGGATCTCTAACCTGATGGTACGTATGGGTATTGAAGAAGGTGAAGTGATACAGCACTCCATGATATCCAACTCTATCGAGCGTGCGCAGAAAAAGGTAGAAGAAAACAACTTTGGCATCCGTAAACGTTTGCTGGAGTATGATGATGTGATGAACTCACAGCGTACCGTTATCTACACCAAACGTAAAAATGCTTTGTTTGGCGACAGGCTGGATGTGGATTTAAATAACACCTTCTTTGATGTGGTTGAAGACATCGCTACAGAATATAAAGAGCTGAATAATTATGAAGGTTTCCGTTTGGAGGTCATTCGTGTATTCTCGGTTGATCCGGAAACCACAACAGATGAGTTTGCAAACTTAACCCTTAACAAACTGGTTGATAAAACTTTTGCCGAGGTAACCGACTTTTACAAACGCAAATCAGAAGCCATTGCTGAACAGGCCTACCCGGTTTTAAAAGATGTGTTTGATACCCGTGGTAACCAGGTTGAAAATATAGTAGTACCATTTACTGATGGTTTACAGGCCATGCAGGTAGCAGTTCCGCTAAAAAAATCTATTACTAACAAAGGTTTGGAAGTGGTTAAATCGTTTGAAAAAAATGTAACCCTTTACCTGATAGATGATGCCTGGAAAGAGCACCTGCGTGAAATGGACGAGTTGAAACAATCCGTACAAAACGCGGTTTATGAGCAAAAGGACCCATTATTGGTTTATAAATTTGAATCCTTTGAGTTGTTCCGCCAGTTGCTGGCAAGTGTAAATAAAGATTTGGTGAGCTTCCTGTTCAGGGGTGGTATTGCTATGCAACAAGCGCCTGATGAAGTGCGTGAAGCTAAACCACAACCCAAAACCGATATGCGTAAAATACGCACTTCAAAACCAGAATTGGTACATGAAAGCGGCAGCGGCTTACCCGACGATATGCGTGAGCTGCAAAAAGCAAGCCCGGTTAGGGTGGAACAAAAAATTGGCCGAAATGACCCATGTCCTTGCGGTAGCGGAAAGAAATATAAAAACTGCCACGGCGTAGGGCAGAATTAAACTCTTTGTCATTCTGAGCGATACGAAGAATCTATTCACCGACAGATTCTTCGTATCGCTCAGAATGACAACTAATATTTGAAAATGATGAGGCATGCAGTAATTTATGAAGCTAAATTTAGCGCAATAATATACTGCATCTTTTTTGCTTTAATCTTTACGCTTTTTGCTTTTGGCTCAAAGGCGCAGGAACGTGGCAAGGTTGAGGTAGTTAAAGATCCGCGGATCGATACACTCGCAGCCCGGCGATTGAGTTTAAAAGCGAAAAATCCGCAGGCTTTATCGTCAAACGGGTATCGTATACAAATATTTTATGGATCGGTCCGTAGCGATGCTTACAATGCTCAGGCAAAGTTCCAGGCCATATATCCGGGGATACGCACTTATTTAAGTTATACTGAGCCCGATTTTAAAGTAAAAGTGGGTGATTTTCGAACAAGGTTGGAAGCAGAAAAATTCAAACAGGAATTGCAAAGTACATTCAACGGCTTATTTATTATAGCAGAGAAAATTAATATCCCAAAATCCGAAACAGGCAATGATTAAACAGCAAATACAAGACTTAGCCAAAAATATCTTTAATGAGGTGGTAGCTAACCGTCGTCATTTACATAGTCATCCTGAACTCTCCTTTCATGAGGTAGAAACTTCGGCCTTTGTTGCCGGTAAACTGGATGAACTGGGCCTGACTTACCAACGCATGGCTGATAATGGATTGGTTGCCTTAATCAAAGGTGAAAAACCATCCGACCAGGTTATTGCCCTACGTGGCGATATGGATGCTTTGCCTATTACAGAAGCTAACGATGTTTCGTACAAGTCACAAAATACGGGTGTAATGCACGCCTGCGGACACGATGTGCATACTTCGTCCTTATTGGGTGCTGCTAAAATATTAACTGAGTTAAAAAGTGAATTTGGCGGAACTGTTAAACTGATCTTTCAACCCGCAGAAGAAAAATTACCCGGTGGCGCCAGCCTGATGATAAAAGAAGGCGTTTTGGAAAATCCAAAACCACAGGCTGTAATAGGCCAGCATGTAATGCCGTTAATTGATGCAGGGAAAGTGGGCTTTCGTGCAGGTAAGTATATGGCTTCGACAGACGAGCTGTATGTTACCGTTAAAGGCAAGGGTGGACATGCTGCACAGCCACAACAGAACATTGACCCGGTAATTATCACCGCGCATATTTTAACTGCTTTGCAACAGGTAGTAAGCCGCAATGCCGATCCGAAGAGTCCTACGGTATTGTCATTCGGAAAGGTGATTGCCAATGGCGCAACCAATGTTATTCCTAATGAAGTTTATTTAGAGGGAACCTTCAGAGCCTTAGACGAAAAATGGCGGGCTGAGGCACATATCAAAATGAAGAAAATGGCCGAAGGCATTGCCGAAAGCATGGGTGGCAGCTGCGATTTCAATATTGTAAAAGGCTACCCATTTTTGATTAACGAACCCAAACTAACTGCCGCAACACGTGCACATGCCGAAGAATATTTAGGTAAAGAGAATGTGCTCGACCTGGACATATGGATGGCTGCCGAAGATTTTGCTTACTACTCGCAAGTTGCTGATGCCTGCTTTTACCGTTTAGGTACCCGTAATGAAAGCCGTGGTATTACCTCATCGGTACATACCCCAACCTTCGATATTGAAGAGTCGGCCCTGGAGGTGAGCGTTGGTTTAATGGCCTACCTGGCGGTTAAGCAATTAGGGAATTAATGCTTAGTTCATGGTTAATAGTTAATAGATCATGGTCTAGACTTAATATGAAAAAAAACACCTTTTTAGCTTTTTGCTTCCTGCTTTTTGCCTTCAGCTCAAACGCCCAGCAAATTCACCGGTTTAACCCTGATACCGTATTAACCGTTGTTATTGATTCATCGGTAAATATTAAATCGCATAAATTGAATGCGCAGGATTTTATTGATGCTGTGGTAGCCGACACCAGTTTTTATCTTGCGTTTAAAAACATGAAACGGTTTAGCTTTGTTGCCGAAAATCGCATTTATACCTACGATAAGAAAAATAAGGTGGACGGTAAGATCTATCGTAAGCTAAGGCATTCTTCTATCAATGGCCACCACCAAATGGAGTATCTGGCCAAAAAAGATAGCGGCAATGTTTATAAAAAGGACGGTAAGTACCAGTTGTACACGGTTGAAATGTTCGACTATATTTTTGAGAACGCCTATAACTCTGATTTTACCAAAGGAGAAGCCTTACCAGGGTCAGGCGGTAAAAACGAATCCTATAAAGATAAATTGAAGACCCTTATATTCGAACCGGGACGCAAAGTAACCGGTATTCCGTTCATAAGCGGTAAAACCGAGATCTTTTCGAAAGATATGCGGCAATATTATTACTACGAATTTGCCCGCGGCAAATACCTCGACTCGATACCCGTTTATCGTTTTAAGGTGATCAAAAAACCAAGCACGGCTGATGGCGACATCATGATCAAAGAGCTGACTACCATATTTGATATGCGGACATTTAAAATTCTGGGCCGCTATGTAGATATGAAATATAGCAATCTGCTGTTCAGTTTTGATGTACAAATGAATATTGAGCTTAACCGGTTTGACAACACCTTACTACCTACCAAAGTAAGCTATCAGGGCAACTGGGATATCCCCTTCCACAAAGTAGAACGGGCCAGCTTTTTAATTTTGCATAAGGATTATAAGAAGAATTGATAAAAAAACCTTGTCATTCTGAGCGATAGCGAAGAATCTTGAAGCTACAAGCAATCTGTTTACCTATCAATTCAAGATTCTTCGCTATCGCTCAGAATGACAAGTAAATTTCTAAAACTCGGCGTTCTTCGGAAAACGTGGGAAAGGGATCACATCCCTGATATTACCCATGCCGGTTACAAACAGTACCAAACGTTCAAAGCCCAGGCCAAACCCGGCATGCGGGCAGGCGCCAAAGCGGCGGGTATCTAAATACCACCAAAGCTCGTCTTTAGGTATGCCCATTTCATCCATGCGTTGTTCCAGCTTGTCTAAACGTTCTTCACGTTGTGAACCGCCTACGATCTCACCAATACCCGGGAACAGAATATCCATAGCAGCAACAGTTTTACCGTCGTCATTTTGGCGCATGTAAAAGGATTTAATCTCTTTTGGATAATCCGTCAAAATAACCGGCTTTTTAAAGTGCTTCTCTACCAGGTAACGCTCATGCTCTGATTGCAGGTCGGTACCCCACCCTTCAATTGGGTATTGAAATTTCTTTTTCTTGTTGGCCGGCGAATCTCTCAAAATGTCAATCGCCTCAGTATAAGTTAAACGCTGAAAATCGTTGTCCAAACAAAACTGCAGTTTATCCAGCAAGTTCATTTCTGAGCGTTCCTGTTGCGGCTTTTGCTTTTCTTCTTCTTCCAGGCGCTGGGTCAAAAACTCCAGGTCCTCTTTGTTTTTATCTAAAGCATAGGCGATAACATATTTTAACAAAGCTTCCGCCAGGTCCATGTTATCCACCAAATCATAAAAAGCCATTTCGGGCTCTATCATCCAAAACTCAGCCAGGTGACGGGTGGTATTTGAGTTCTCGGCCCTGAAAGTTGGGCCAAAAGTATAAATATCGCTCAAAGCCATTGCGCCCAACTCCCCTTCCAGTTGCCCGGAAACGGTTAGGTTGGTGGGGCGGCCAAAAAAGTCTTGAGAATAATCAGGAGAGCTATTTTTAGATTTTTTTAAATGATTTAAAACAAATTTTAAATTATAAAAGGATAATAATAAATGGGCATTATTTCTTTCACCGAATCGATAATAATTAATATGTATTCCCTCTCGATCAGTAATATTTATTAGAAACCATTCAGGAAAGTGAGCTCTATAAGGCTCGAGTTTCATAGAACTATTATAAAAGAAGCCAGTTTCTTTTAACTCGTTAAAAAGTAGTCTAAAATCATCAAATATTTCTTTAAACATTCTACGGTTGTCATGCAACCATTTTAGTTGTTCTTGATTCGCAAAAATTAAATCTTTGAATGTAATGGAAAGTTTAGAAAATAGAGCTTCATCGCTTCTTATCGATTTAAGTTTTTTATCAATTATTGATACAGTACTTAGATTATTTCGCTGTGTATGTTTTATGATATTATCATAGTATATTTCACAAGCTTTTTTAAATTTTGGATCGGTAAGCGGTATTTTTCCTAAATCAAAGTTAGTAACATGAAAAGTTTCCCCCGCTCCTTCTGCATCTGATGCAGTAATGATCGGCGTATGTAAATAAACAAAACCGCGCTCCTGGAAAAACTGGTGCACTGCATAAGCCAGCGTATTACGCACGCGGAATATCGCCCCAAAAGTATTGGTGCGGAAACGTAGGTGTGCGTTCTCGCGCAAAAACTCCAGGCTATGTTTTTTAGGTTGGATAGGATATTTTTCAGGATCACTGTCGCCAAGTATTTCTACAGTATTCGCGATAACCTCGACAGTTTGGCCCTTGCCTTGCGAGGCAACTAATTTACCAAACACACTGATAGCCGCACCAACCGTAATACGCTTTAAAAGTGCAGGATCGGTGTTTTCAAAATCAACAACTATCTGTACATTATTATTGGTAGAGCCATCATTTAAAGCTATAAAACGGTTTTGGCGGAAGGCGCGAACCCACCCCTTAACAGTTACATCAATATCGGTTGTAGTGCTTTGTAATAATGCTTTGATCTTTATACGCTGGCTCATTGTAGTAAACAAAATTTAGAGCCGCAAAAATACGATTAATTCTGCAAACCGTAATGTATTGTTCCGTTAGAAAAGTTGACGCGTTTGTTATCAAAAGCCGCATTGCCGGTAGGTGTAGCCAGTTTAAACGTCAAATTAAAATTGCTGAATATCCAGGTGTTTTCTATATTCCCGGCTTTTTTTCCTGTTCCGTACGCAACTTTTATGTTATTTGCGGCGGCGCTATCCAGCACATAAGTTAAGCTGCTGTGAGTTCCTTTAGTAACATAATAAGTTACTTCATAATTCTGTGGCACTTCATAAACATTAAGTGTGTAAGTGATTCTGGTAGCAAATTTAAATTTAAGCATGTCACTATCTGTCCTGGCGTATAAACTTGTACCATCAAATTGTGTGGTATCGGTAATTGAAGTGGCAAACCATGTTTTACCGTCTTTTTGCCCATAAATGCCCACCGGCGACGGTAACGCACAACAATCACGTATAACAGGTTTTGTACAGGAGAAAAAGACGACCGAAATAATGAAGCAGATTATTAAAAAGTAGTTCTTCATTTTGATAACGTTTAAGCATTACTAAGTTAAAAAAAAATTACCATTCATCCATATTTATCTAAGTTTGTGCATGAACCCAAAAGCCAGCTTGATTCTCGGTATTATCTGCATTTCGTTTTCGCCCATACTGGTAAAGCTTGCTGATGTATCGCCCATAGTTTCGGCATTTTACCGCATGACATTTGCCTGGATAGTATTGGCACCCTATGTTTTATTTAAGGGCGAACTAAGCATAGCAAGAAAAGACCTGCTCTTAGCTCTGTTAGGCGGCGTTATTTTCGCGGCTGACATTGCGGTGTGGAATATGTCGCTAGTACTCATCAGCGCCACCATCTCCACCTTAGTAGCCAATTTGGCCCCGGTTTGGGTGGGGTTACTGAGTTATGTGTTTTTCAGGAAAAAATCCGGACCATTATTTTGGGCAGGTACATTTATAGCTATAGCGGGCATGGTCATATTAGTGGGCGCCAGCAATCTTTTGCACCTTCAAATTAATTTAGGCCTATTGCTGGCACTGGCAGCCAGTTTTTTGTATGCCTTATATATCCTGTTGACCAAAGGCATTTTACGGCGCATAAATACCATCACTTTTATGTCTTACTCCATGATGGCATCGGTACTATTTTTATTGGTGATCTGCATTTTGCAGGGCGATAACCTATTGCATTATCAACCCATAACCTGGTTCTATTTTGCAGCCATGGGGATTTTGTGCCAGTTGGTGGGCTGGATAACCATCAATTATGCCATCATGAAATTAGAGGCTACCAAAGTAGCCGTCGCCCTGTTAACCCAAACCGTAATTGCGGGTATTTTAGCTGCCTTTTTACTGCACGAGAAATTGGGCGTAAAAGAGATTATCGGCAGTATAATTGTATTGGGTGGTATAGCCGTTACATTTTTAAAGCCGAAGAAGCTAAATAATTTGTAATTTAACAACCCTTAATTGAGGGCAAGCCCTACCTTTGCATTTTGTATGGATACATTTTTTGAAATTTCCGAATCAGGGAATACTGTACGCATAGAACCGATTGAGTTTCATAAATATGATTCGGATATTGATTGGGATAAAAACTGGATCAAAACAAAAATATTTGTAAAGGGAGGTCATTTTTCAGGCGAATATATTGCTGATATTATGAGCATTGATTTTGAAACGTTTAAACAATCATTCAGTGCATTATATGATAATCTTTCCGGCGTATCTGAATTTTATGATTTAGAAGGATATTTAAATCTTAAAATTAAAGGCGATGGCATCGGACATTTTGAGATGCAAGTAACGGCATGTGACAGGCTTGGTGTCAACGCAAGTCATTTACATTTTAGTATGCAATTTGATCAGACATACATAAAAAGGCTCAGTAACGAATTAAATAAAATCACAGAAGAGTTCCCTGTAAGTGGAAATTTAAATTAGAATGGTTTCGCTCAATAACGCATGATATTAAAATCAACAGTCGACCGTATAATGGAAGCCACTGATATAGTGGAGGTGATTGGCGAGTTTGTGCAGTTAAAAAAGCGCGGTGCTAACTACGTCGGCCTCTCTCCTTTCGCTAACGAGCGTACGCCATCGTTTACGGTTTCGCCGGCAAAAGGTATATTTAAAGATTTTTCATCGGGTAAAGGCGGCAGCGCGGTTACCTTTTTAATGGAGCTGGAAAAGTTCACCTATCCCGAGGCATTAAAATGGCTGGCCAAAAAATACGGCATCGAGGTTGAAGAAACGGTTGAGACGGCTGAAGATAAAGAACAACAGAACCGGCGCGAAAGCTTAATGCGTGTAACCAAATACGCAGCAGATTTTTTCCACAAAACTTTGTTAGAGACCGACGAAGGTAAAAGTATTGGCCTTAGTTATTTCAAGGAACGCGGTTTTAATAATGAAACCATTGAGAAATTTCAATTAGGGTACTCACCTGATCAGTGGGAAGCTTTTTCATCAGAGGCGTTAAAACAAGCTTATCAGGAAGAGTTTTTAGTTGAAAGCGGCCTATCTGTTAAGCGGGATAACGGTGTTTTATATGACCGCTATCGTGGACGAGTTATGTTTCCAATATTTTCTGCAACAGGGCAGATTGTTGGGTTTGGTGGACGTACTTTAAAAAGCGATAAGAATGTAGCTAAATATGTTAATTCGCCCGAATCTGAAATATATAGTAAGTCAAAAGTATTATATGGGTTTCATTTAGCGATAAAAGCGATACGGGAAAAAGACAATTGTTATTTAGTGGAAGGCTATGCAGATGTTTTGTCTGTCCATCAATCAGGAATTCATAATGTAGTTGCATCATCGGGCACATCGCTAACCGAACAACAAATTAAATTGCTCGGCAGGCAAACTAAAAATTTAACAATTTTATATGATGGCGATGCGGCCGGCATAAAAGCTGCCATACGCGGGTTTTCTTTATTATATAAAGACAAGTTTATCGTAAGGGTTGTAACTTTTCCTGAAGGACATGACCCGGATTCGTATGTCAGAAATGTAGGATCAACAGCGTTTGAAAACTATATTCAAAAATCATCAAAAGGAATAATTGATTTTTATCTAAGTACGATTGAAAATGAGGATTTAAAAGATCCTATCAAGAAAATTAAAATTGCTGATGATTTAGCAGAAATTATATCTAATAATTTAGAACCTGAATTTAGAAGCGCTTACACGAAACAAGCCGCTGAGCGGTTAAAAATCGACGAGGGTAACTTTATAAGGTCAGTAAATAAATTAATTTCTACCAAATTAAAAAAGGAAAGCACACAAAGCAGGCCTGCAATTATCGATCCTTTAATAGAAGAAACTGCTCAGGATAATATTGGTACTGATTCAATTGGGTTAAGTGAAGAAGAATCCAATTTACTATATGCCGAACAATCACAGGAAAAAGAGATAGTTCGCCTGCTATTGTTATACGGCAATAAAATGATATCCTGGGATGATATTGCCGATACCTATATCGGGCCGTTTATGATCGCCGAATTAAATGATGTAGAGTTTGAGCATCCCGCAAGCAAGGCTTTTATTGAAATTTACAGCAAGGAAGTGGAGAATGGTGTATTGCCCGAGGAGCAGCATTTTATTCATTACCCCGATAAAGAAATTGTCGACCTGGTAGTAACCCTCATCGCCACAAAGTATACACTGAGCGAGAACTGGTACGAGATGCATAAAATTTTGGTGCCCGATGAGCAGGCCAATATGAAGGCGACCATTTTGGGTGCTATATTTCATTTGAAAAAACAAAAGGTGGGCAAAATGCTGGAGAACCTGCGCAATGAATTGCAAAATACAACCGGCGAGGCTGACCAGGAAATATTGCTCAATCAATATATGCGGATGAAAAAGGTGGAGAAAACTATTTCGGACTATTTAGGTTCTGTAATATTAAAATAATGGCTGATCACCTTGACCTGGGCCGCAAAGGCGAAAGTTTGGCAAAGGCCCATTTAGAAAACGCAGGCTATGAAATAATGGACGAGAACTGGGTGTATGACAAAGCTGAAATTGACCTGATTGCCTACAAGGACAGCATAATTATATTTGCTGAAGTGAAAACCCGGAGCGGCAATTGGTTTGGTGAGCCGGAGGACTTTGTCGACATTCGCAAACAAAAACTATTAGTTAAAGCTGCCGATGAATATATTTACCTGATGAATCACCAGGGCGAAGTGCGGTTCGACATTATTTCGATTTTATTTGACAAGCAAAAAAATTATATACTAAAACATATTGAAGACGCGTTTTGGCCATCAACAACCTAAAACTTTATGAAGAATAAACTAACGCTACTTTTTACCGCCATCATCTTATTGGCTATCAGTTGTACAAACAAAACTCAAAATATAGTTGATATTACCCTCAGTCCCGAAGCCGGGACAACCTATAAGTCAGGCGATGCGGTTACCGTTAAAATAAATTTCCCGGCAGGAAGCAAGCCTGATTCAATTGTGTATTTAATTGATTCGGTTAAGGTCGGCTTAAAAAAAGACTCGACAGCCATTAGCTTTAAAACGGATACCATGCCGTTGGGCGCCCGCACCATTACCGCTAAATTTTACCAAAGCGGAAAAAGCCAGGATGTATCCACCAATATTATTTTGATGGCTGCCAAAGCACCCGAAGAATATACCTTTAAAGTAGAAAAGGTATTCCCGCACGATACCAGCGCTTATACAGAAGGGCTGCTTTACCTGGATGGATTTTTGTATGAAAGCTCAGGTAATTACGGCCCGTCCGACCTGCGCAAAGTTGATTTGAATACAGGTAAAGTTTTACAAAGAACACAAAAGCTTGATAAAAAGTATTTTGGCGAAGGCATGGCTGTTATTGGCGATAAAATAATACAACTAACCTGGAAAGAAAAAGTAGGCTTTATTTACGACAAAAACACCTTTAAACAAATCGGTACTTTTAGCGATACCGCCGGGCCGGAAGGCTGGGGAATGTGTTTTGATGGCAAGCGATTATATAAAGACGATAGTACTAACCGTATTTGGTTTTTAGATAAAAACACTTATCACCAGACAGGCTTTATCGATGTATATGACGATAAAAAAGCCATTGACAGCGTAAATGAGCTGGAATATATCAACGGTAAATTATACGCCAACGTTTACACGCAGGACTACATATTACAAATAGATCCTAAGACCGGCGCTGTATTGCAAAAGATAGATATGAGCAAACTTTGGCCCTTATCGCAGCGCCCGCCGGATTTTGATAACCAGCAAAATGTATTGAACGGTATAGCCTGGGATGAAAAAGGCCAGCGCTTGTTTGTAACCGGCAAAAAATGGCCGCATTTATACCAGGTTAAGTTTGTGAAGAAGTAGCCCCCCGGCCCCCTGAAGGGGGAGTAAAAAAAAGCCGCTAAATTTATTAAGCGGCTTTTTGCATTTTGGTTCCCCCTTTAGGGGGTTAGGGGGCTTACCGCCACGCCTTATACTGATTGATCAACCCATTAGTTGATGAATCATGCGAGGTGATTTCATCATCAGTTCTCAATTCAGGTAATATCTTACCGGCCAATTGCTTACCTAATTCAACCCCCCATTGGTCAAAGCTATAGATGTTCCAGATTATACCCTGTACAAATATTTTATGCTCATACATGGCAATTAATGATCCCAGGGTATAGGGCGTTATTTTTTTAACCAGGATAGAGTTAGTCGGGCGGTTACCGTCAAACTCCTTAAATGGCGCCAACTTAGCAATTTCTTCTGCCGATTTACCGGAAGCTTTTAACTCTGCTTCTACTTCTTCGCGGGTTTTGCCGTTCATTAATGCTTCAGTTTGCGCAAAGAAGTTTGACAACAGCATAGTATGATGCTCGCCCAGCGGGTTATGTGTTTGTGCGGGAGCTATAAAATCACAAGGGATAATTTTAGTTCCCTGGTGTATTAATTGATAGAAGGCGTGCTGCCCGTTGGTACCCGGCTCGCCCCAGATAATCGGACCGGTCGAGTAATCAACGGTATTACCGTTACGATCCACATGCTTGCCATTGCTTTCCATATCGCCTTGCTGAAAATAAGCAGAGAAACGGTGCATGTATTGATCATACGGCAATATGGCATTCGTTTCAGCCTCAAAGAAGTTATTATACCAAATGCCTATCAATGCCATTAGTATAGGCAGGTTTTGATCATGCTCGGCTGTTTTAAAGTGATTATCCATAGCATGGGCGCCGGATAGCAGGTCAGCAAAATTTTCATAGCCAATGCTTAAGGCAATAGATAAACCTATGGCGCTCCATAATGAATAACGCCCGCCTACCCAATCCCAAAACTCAAACATGTTTTTGGTATCAATACCGAACTTTGAAACTCCTTCTGCATTGGTTGAAAGAGCGGCAAAATGCTTGGCCACATCTTTGTCAGTACCGCCTCCGGCAATGAACCAATCGCGCGCACTGTGGGCATTGCCCATCGTTTCCTGCGTGGTAAAGGTTTTTGAGGCAATCAGGAACAATGTTGTTTCCGGGCTTAATCCTTTCAAAGTTTCTACAATATGCGTACCGTCCACGTTTGACACAAAGTGCATATTTAAACGGTTCTTGTAAGCCTTTAAAGCTTCGGTAACCATAACGGGCCCCAGGTCAGAACCGCCAATACCGATATTTACCACATCGGTAATAGGTTTACCGGTATAGCCCTTCCAACTGCCGGATATAATAGCTTCGCTAAACTCTTTCATATGCTGCAATACCGCATTTACATCGGGCATCACATCTTTCCCATCTACATAAATGGGTGTATTGCTGCGGTTACGCAAGGCAATGTGCAAAACCGGCCGGCCCTCTGTAACGTTAATTACTTCGCCCGAGAACATGGCCGCGGTTGCCTCATTTACCCTACATTCTTTAGCCAACTGTAGCAATAAAGCTATAGTTTGATCATTGATACGATTTTTAGAATAATCGAGTAATATTTCTTCAAATTGTGCAGAAAATTTAGTAAATCTTTGATTATCAGATTTAAACAGCTCTTTAACACTTTCAGCAACCATATCAATGTAATGGTCGGTTAAATACTTATAAGATTGGGTGGTGGTAAAATCAATATTTGGCAGCATAATTGAGTAATTTTTTAAAACAAAAATAGGATTTAATATTTAGCACGCTGTTAAATTTTACTACATCGTTATAGCTAAATATAGTGTTGATTTAACACAGTACCCATAGTGTTTGTTTTACACCAACTAAATTATGATATTTTCAAACGATTTCGTAAATTATTTTGAAAATTCAATTTTTTAATTAATATATTTGCCTTGATGATAAATAAATCAACCATTTGTCATCATATTGTTAATTTGATTTAAATACAATTAAATTATGTTCGAAAAACTGTTTATCCTAGTCAAAAATAACGCCGGGAGGGCGATTATTGACAACCCGCTAATCCCTGAAAAATCCCGCGAAGCCGTAATGAATGATGCTTCAAGTTCGATCATCGAGGTTTTAAAAAGCCAGGTGGAAAACGGACGATTAAAGGACCTGGTAAAATATTTTCAGTTTTCGGGTATTTACAATAATCCGCTGATCTCAAGCGCGACTAATAAATTTGCCAACAAGCTAAATAACTTTTATGGCATCGAGCCAAAGGCCGCGCTAACTATCGCAGAGGCACTAATTCCGCCTGTAATGCAGGAATTGATACTGCAATCAAAAAGCGAGCAAAATAAAGAGCTGTCTTTAAACGCCTTAATAGCTAAATTAAATGGTTGCAACGTTAATATTAATACGCTGCTTAATCAACTGTCAATAGCATAACATATAATCCACCAATAAAAAAGGCTTATCAGTAACATCTGCTAAGCCTTTTTTTATATTTGCACATGACTAAAGAACAGATCCAGGATTTAAGGGATAGAGCAACTTCCCTGAGGAGGCATCTTTGACATCGACAAGAAACTCGATGCACTGCAAAAAGAACAGGAAATAACTGTTGGCCCTAATTTTTGGGACCACCCCAAAGAAGCCGAAAAAGTTTTAGCCTCCATCAAGACAAAAAAAATATGGACCGACGAATACCAAAAGGTAGTTTCTATTTTAGAAGATACCGGTGTTCTGTTTGATTTTTACAAAAGCGGCGATGCTACCGAAGCAGAGATGCAGGAGCAGTATGACATAGCCGTTAAGGCGATTGAGGACCTTGAGTTTAAAAACATGCTATCCGCCGAAGAGGACCAGTTTAACGCCGTATTACAAATTACAGCGGGCGCAGGTGGTACAGAAAGCTGCGACTGGGCCGGCATGCTGATGCGCATGTATATTATGTGGGGCGAAAAGAACGGCTATAAAGTAACCGAGCAGGATTTCCAGGAAGGCGATTCAGCGGGTGTAAAAACCGTAACGCTGCAATTGGAAGGTGATTTTGCCTATGGTTATTTAAAAGGCGAAAATGGTGTACACCGATTAGTGAGAATATCTCCTTTCGATTCGAACGCCAAGCGCCATACTTCATTTGCTTCTGTATATGTTTACCCGCTGGTTGATGATACGATTGAGATCGAAATTAACCCGGCCGATATTGAGTTTGAAACCTTTCGCTCGGGCGGAGCAGGCGGCCAAAATGTAAATAAGGTTGAAACTGCAGTACGCTTATATCACAAGCCATCGGGCATCATCATCAAAAACCAGGAATCGCGCTCACAATTGCAGAACAAGGATAACGCTATACGCTTATTAAAGTCGCAGTTATATGAGGCCGAAATGCGCAAGCGCCTGGAAGCAACCAATAAGATAGAAGGTAACAAAAAGAAGATAGAATGGGGCTCGCAAATACGCAACTATGTACTGCATCCCTACAAATTGGTTAAAGATCTGCGTACCGATCATGAAACATCAAATGCGGCTGCAGTTTTAGACGGCGATTTGAACGACTTTTTAAAAGCCTATTTAATGGAATTTGGCGGACCAAAGGGTTAACATCATTTGTTACACCATATAGAAACAATAGTCATATATTACAGTTATGACTATTGTTTTTACCTTTCAATTATTTTATTCATAATTGTAATACACAATATTAGACCTGCAATTCATGAAAAAGATAAGTTTAGCGTTAACAGCCGTTTTAATGGTTTGTGGCTTAGTAACTTTTGCCCAGGATAGTAAACCTATTCCTTTGTATCCAAATGGTGTGCCCAACTCAAAGCAGGCACCTGCCGATTATGTTGAACCGGATATCACGAAGGTAAACATGCTAAATAAGGTAACCGTGCCTACCCTGACTCCCTTTTTTCCTGAAAAAAGCAAAGCAAACGGCACCGCTGTTATTATTTGTCCCGGCGGCGGCTATCAAAACCTGGCTATCAAATCCGAAGGTTTTGATGTGGCAAAAGAGTTTAATAAGATTGGTGTTACTGCTTTTGTATTAAAATACCGGTTACCCAGCGACCTGATCATGACCGACAAGACCATCGGCCCGTTGCAGGATGCCCAGGAAGCTATAATTATTGTGCGCAGCCATGCTGCCGAATGGGGAATCAACCCCGGCAAAGTTGGTATAATGGGCTTTTCAGCAGGAGGCCACCTGGCTTCAACTGCCGGCACACATTTTAATAAAGTTGTAGTGGAGGACAAAGCAAATATCAGCGTGCGCCCGGATTTTATGATCTTAATGTACCCGGTTATTACTTTTGGCGATTTAGCGCACAAAGGGTCAAAAAATAATTTAATCGGGAAGGACGCCCCGCAGGAGTTGGTTGATCTGTATAGCAACGAAAAACAAGTAACTACTAATACCCCCATAACCTTTATGGTACAGGCCGCCGATGACAAAACCGTACCTGTGCAAAACAGTTTGATGATGTATGATGCGCTGTTAAAAGCCAACGTAAAAGCCGAAATGCATATCTTCCCCGAAGGCGGACATGGTTTTGGCCTAAACAATCGTAAAAGCAAGGCGCATTGGTTTGACTGGTGCACCACATGGATGGATACCTACGGATTATTAAGCAGCAATTAATTGTATGAAAAGGTTTTGTTTATACCTGGTAATTTTATTGGCAATGTTATCAACGTTTAGTTATGGGCAGGATAAACCCATTTTATTATACCCCAATGGCGTCCCTAACGCAAAACCAACTTCGGCTGATTATATAGAAAATGATGAAAATGCCCATGCTGCAAAAGTTAGCATACCCACGCTAACACCATTCTTTCCCGAAAAAGGGACAGCCAACGGCACTGCGGTTATTGTGTGCCCGGGTGGTGGTTATACCAACCTGGCTATCGAAAAAGAAGGATACGCTGTCGCAAAAGAATTTGCTAAGATCGGTGTAAGTGCATTTGTTTTAAAATACCGCCTGCCAAGTGATGCTATTATGGTGGATAAAACCATTGGGCCATTGCAAGATGCTCAAACAGCTATTTTGATCTTGCGTACACATGCTGCTGAGTGGGAAATTAATCCTGCTAAAATTGGTATTATTGGTTTTTCAGCAGGTGGACACCTGGCTTCAACCGCGGGTACCGATTTCGATAAGCCTGTTATTGATAATCATAACATCAGCCTTCGCCCTGATTTTATGATCCTGATGTACCCGGTAATTACTTTTGGCGAGTTTGCACACAAAGGGTCAAGAAATAACCTGGTAGGATTAAATCCATCTGCTGACAAGATTGATTTGTATTCTAACGAAACACAGGTTACCGCAACAACACCTATAACCTTTATTGTACAGGCTGAAGATGATAAAACGGTCCCGGTACAAAATAGCCTGCTATTTTATGAAGCTTTATTAAAAGCCAATGTAAGCGCAGAAATGCATCTTTACCCGGCAGGCGGCCATGGCTTTGGTCTGAATAACACAAAAAGCAAGGAACATTGGTTTGATTGGTGCAAAGGCTGGATGGACAGTAATGGCTTATTAGGCGGTAATTAATAAAACATATTGCCGTTAATTTGTTATTGATAACACAAGAATCTTATAACTATGAAAATCAAGAAAATACTGATCGGAATTGATGACAGTGCCTTTGCTGAACATGCTGCCGAATACGGTTTTGATATTGCTCATTCTTTTAAGGCCCATGTGGGTTTAGTGCATATTGTTGAGCCTATAGTTATGCCGGCCTCAAACGGCGGAGATATCCTGTTAGGCTCTCCGGCCCAGGGGTTGGGTGTCAATGATATGGAACTGATGAATATTCAAAACGATGCCTCTGAAACATTGATAGAAAGAACTATAAAAAAATTCGGCGGCGATTTACAGGTCACCCACTTTAACGAGTTTGGCGATACAGCCGACGGGATAATTAATTGCAGTAAAGAGTTTAAGGCCGATCTGATCGTTATCGGCACCCACAGCCGTACCGGCCTCGACCGCCTGTTAATGGGCAGCGTTGCCGAACATGTAGTACGTCATTCAGAAATACCTGTTTTGGTGGTGCCTTTTCCAGGTCATAGTGAATAGATCATAGTTCATAGCAGAATCTTACTATGAACTATCAACCATGAACTATGAACCACTAATAAAGCAACCTGAATTTTATCGTGTGCTCAATCGCTTTTAATTCATTCAGCACTTCGGTATCATAGCCGGTATTTACGTCGGTAATTACATAGCCTATCTGCGCATTGGTAACCAAAAACTCACCTACTATGTTAATATTATGCCGTGCAAATACGTCATTGATCTTAGCCAATATGCCGGGAACATTTTTATGGATATGTATTAAGCGATGCGCATTGTTAATACGTGGGGGCTGAAGGTCAGGAAAATTACAGCTGGTATGTGTTTTCCCCTCATTCATAAAAGCCATTACCCGCTTGGGTAAAAAGTCATCATTACGCGGGTTATGTTTGGGATCGTCAAAAATAATAATACCCAGTTCGCAGGCGGCTTCAGCCAATTTACGGTTAACCTTACCAAAGCAACCTATGGCTTTTAAACGCCCGGCATTTTGTAGCTGCTCGGGAGTTGGCTGATTAATT
>Ga0207054_1141_pt1 | contig 20285 bp, 22 predicted proteins | sample Alteio_BWMinCont_60_FD_153288 | JGI IMG/M metagenome (GOLD analysis project Ga0207054, IMG submission 153288) | Enriched cells from forest soil in Barre Woods Harvard Forest LTER site, Petersham, Massachusetts, United States -... | ecosystem: Environmental > Terrestrial > Soil > Temperate forest >... | reverse complement strand
ACCTCGGTGTGTTACCTTACGGATATTACCCGTTCTTTTATGGTCCTGATCAATATTATTATTCCAACGGCATATTTTATGCGCCATATTCAGGTGGCGGATACCAGGTTGTTGCACCACCTGTAGGGGCTGCGGTTCCAGGTCTTCCCCGCGGAGCTAAATCAATTATGATTGATAACCAGCAGTATTATGAGTTTAATGGCGTGTATTATAAAACAGTTGTTAACGATAAAGGCGAAAAAGTTTTTGTTGTAGCGGGTAAAGATGGTGTTTTAAATACAGATGGTGCCCAGGCCCAGGAAGATATGGCGCCGAAAGTTAGCGATATTGTAGGCCAACTGCCAGATAACTGTCGTAAAGTAACTTTAAATGGTAAGCGGTACTTTGTAGCCCCTGATGACATTTATTACGAGCAGATAAAAGATAACAACGGCAATACGGCTTACAGAATAGCCAGTGTTCCGGATGATGCTCAGCCGCAACAGCCGCAGCAACCAACACATCAAAATTAAATAGTTTGCGAGATATTGAAAGCCACCTCTAAAGGGTGGCTTTTTTGTTTTAGCCCGTTTATCTAAAAACCGTTTGCTCATTCATTGGTTATAGCCTAATAATTAAAATGTTATGAGATCTATCTGGAAAGGTTCAATTGGTTTTGGGTTGGTGAGTATTCCGGTTAAATTGTATTCGGCGGTTCAAACCAGCGCGCTTGATTTTGATATGCTGGATAGCCGCGATCATTCGCGCATACGTTACCAGCGCGTTAATGAGCATACACATAAAGAAGTACCTTATGACAAAATTGTGAAAGGGTATAAACTTAATGACGAGTATATAGTAATGGACGAGCATGACTTTGAAGATGCCGCTCCTGAAAAAAACCGAATTATCGAGATCCAAAGTTTTGTAGACATTGCCGATGTAAACCCGATGTTTTATGAAACTTCTTACTACACCGAACCGGATACAAAAAACAATAAGGCTTATGCACTTTTATCGCAAGCGTTAGTCAAATCAAAAAAGGCGGGCCTTGCCCGTTTTGTTTTACGCAACACCGAAAGCTTATGCATTGTACATCCGGTAGAAAATGTACTGGTGATAACGCGCATACGCTTTGGCCAGGAGATACGCAGTACAGAGGACCTGGATATTGCTAAAGTGGAAGTGAGCAAGAAAGAACTGGAAGTGGGCCTGGCGCTGATAGATCAGTATGCCGAGAAGTTTGATGTGTCGAAATTTAAGGATGAGTATAATGATGAATTGTTAAATATTATAAAAGCCAAGTCAAAAGGCAAACGGGCCACCATTAAAAAATTAAATCCGGTTAAAGCCACCGGCGATAACCTGTATGATCAATTGATGGAAAGTTTAAAGACAAAAAAAGGAGCGTGATATCAAGGTTTTGTGAGCCTTTAAATGGGGGTAAAGTGTAACTTATCGGGACTGTATTCGTCATATAAGCACAATTAGTAGCCTGATTAAACCCTTATTGTCATGTTTTTGAACAAACTGATCTTAATCTCCCTTCTTTCATTTATTGGTACAAACCAGCCTAAAAAAGCGAATAATTTTGACGCTTTTAGCAAAAAGTTTGTTGCCGGTTATAAAGCACTACATATACCCGATTTGGCATTAAGTTATGCTGAAAACTTAAAGAATATAAAATCGGCAAATGATGTAACGCATCAAACAGCTTTTTTTGAGGGTATAAAGCAGGAGTTAAAACGGTTTAAACGCCAACAATTATCTCCTGCCGAAAAACAGGATTTCAAGCTGATCTCATATGAAACGGGATTAAATTTAGACAGGCTGAAATTAGAGAAGGGTTGGCTGTCAAACCCCAATCACGCTATAACCGATAGCGGCTTATATAAACAAACAGATGGAAAATTGTGGTATGCTTATTTTTTAAAAAAATGGTTAAGCGCTGATGTAAATCCAGATGAAATATTTCAATTTGGTTTAAAAGAGGTTGAACGGGTTAAAGGGCATATTGAAGCTATCCGCCACCAAACAGGGATGGACGAAACCTCATTTTATAACTATTTAAATAATCCATCCTTTTTTATAAGTGATCCTAAAGCTATTCAGCAATCTTTTGTTGAAACCCAAAAAGTAGTTTACGCGCATATGGATAACCTGTTTAGCCGGCAAAACATCGCTGACCTGGCTATTGAAAAAGGGAAAGATCAAAACCTGGTGCAAACGCCAGGCTATTACAACAATAATACTTTTTACTATAATCTTTTTGACAAACCCTATAATAAGCGACAAATTGACTGGCTATTTATCCATGAAGGAGTGCCGGGACATCATTATCAATCCTCAATAAATAATGCGGTTAAAACATCTGATGTACAAAAGCTTTTTTTTTATATCGGCTTTGCCGAAGGATGGGGAGCCTATGCCGAAGAACTGGGTAAACAGTTGGGGGTTTATAAAACGCCTTATGACGAACTGGGTAAATGGGAATGGGACATTGTCCGGTCGGTGAGAGTGCCGTTAGACGTAGGAATAAACTATTACGGCTGGACCGATGAACAGGCTTTAGCTTTTTGGAAAAAGAATATCCATAACCAGGATGACATTGCCCTACGCGAAATTGCGCGTATAAAACGCTGGCCGGCCCAGGTAGTTACCTATAAATATGGCGCCCTGCAAATTATGGCATGGAAAGAAATTTTGCAAAAACGTGAGGGAGAGAAATTTAACATCAAAGATTTCCACGACAGGATATTAATGCATGGTTCATTACCGCTGTTTATGGTTAAAGAAAATGTGTTGGATAATAAATAAAATCCATCGCAAATATTTATGTATAACCAGCCTACCTGTTAAATAAAGTTTAAATTCACTTTCATTTGCTTTAGTAGCTATAAATAACAATATTTAGCCTATCTAAATCTTAAAATGAAAAAAACAAATTTAGTACTATTGCTGTGCCTGTTATTGCCTTTACTATCTATCGCTCAAGCAAATTATCGCCCCGGATATGTAATTAAAACTAATAGCGATACCCTTAAAGGGTATATTGATTATAAAGAATGGAATGAATCACCTAAATCGATAGCGTTTAAACAAAACCTTACTGCTACACCGGTTACATTCAATGTGCCCGAAATAAAAAATTTCCAGGTAACCGGACTGGATAACTATGTAAGCTACATAGGCCCGGTTAGCACAGGCAAAACTAATTCTGCCGATGATTTACCCCAATCTTTGGATACGGCAGTGAGATTGGATAGTGCCTTTTTAAAAGTAATAAGCATGGGGCAAAATGTACAGCTTCTTTACCATGCAGATAAAATAAAATACAGATATTTTATTTTAGAGAATAACGGTTCAAAACCATATGAGTTAAGTTTTTACCAATATCTTGACGAGAATAACAGAATTGTTTCAAAAGCTCCATTTTTAGATCAGATTGACCTATTATTAAAGAAATATAATAATAGCGATATAAATGCTACCGGACGTATATCTGCGGAGAAGTATAGTGAAGATGTGTTTATACGCTATGTAAGAATTATCAATAATAATAAGTCAACCGAAGTGTCACGATCTTCCAGTACACGATTTTTTATTGGTACAGGTGTTGCATACACATCAGGAGCATTTAGCGGCCCTGCTGGATTCGGATATCCGACACATGCGTCGTCGCTATTCCCGCTTGTTAGCATAGGAGTTGATTTTTTATCGAATGCCAGCATTGAAAAATCATTTTTTAGAGTTGAAGTATCCTTGACTAATGCAAGCCCGAAATTTATTGGGACGGCTGCTACTTTTTCGTCCACTCAATTTATAGATAAGTTGAGTGGTAAGTATATCTATAATGTTTATAACACAGATAAAATTAAGTATTATATTGGCGCAGGTGCAGCGTTTACTATAACCACAGTCACAAATAGTAAACTGGTAGCCAATGAAAGCGGTGTAGTTATAAGCCCAACTGCTGTACAACCGGTTGGTAATTCATATTCGTCATTACAAGCCGGCCAGTCAATTAATAAGCCTTATGAAATAGGCGAGGGAGGATTAGATTTTCAAATTAAAACAGGTATAATACTTAATAAAAAAATAGAAATAAATCTGGAAACAGCGCCTTTATCTTTCGGTTTTTCCAGCAATACGTCTCCTGGCAATTCTCATGGTGTTGAAGATGTAGGTGCATATTCCTATAAAAACAGGACAACATCTATTGGGTTTAATTATCTTTTTGGAGCCAAATAAAAAAGCGGGGGGCACTGACCCCCGCTTTTTTGCTATTATATCAAAACGTAATTAAAGCGCTGTTGGTCTTCTTATTATTCCTAATATTAAAGCGATGACGGCAATTACCAATAGTATATGTATTATACCACCTGCCGAATAAAGAAAAAATCCTAATGCCCATCCTATAACCAGGATAACGGCAATAATATACAATAGAGAATTCATGGTTGATTGTTTTTAGTTAATGATTTCATAGATGTATATATAATGTCCGGCGGGGCATAATTGTTTTGAAAAGTTTACTCTCTTAAAACAACAAAGCCGCTTTTTAAATAAAAAAACGGCTTTGCTGTTGGGTTTGACGGGCTTAAAGTTTTAACCATTTTTTACGGACAACATGTTGTTGTTGAGTAACATCGGGTAGCTCTTCAATTTTATATTTTACCCGGGTGCTTTTCAAAAGGGTTACCGGTATAGTCAACAGTAAACCATCCCGGTTTATGGTAAAGATGAGTTGGTCACCCGGATTTTTATCCGTTAACAAACCTTCTAATGTAGTTACAGGAACACCATTTATGGCTTTAACTTCATCATTAACGTTTAGTCCGTCTATCCAGGCTGCACTATGGCGGGCGACAGACGTAATAGCAATCTTGCCATTTGCGGTTGCCGTAGTAATACCTAAGGCAGGGTCGTTATTGCCTGCCAGTTCATCTGTTAATTTATAGCCGGCGTATCGTAAGTATTTATTATAATCTATAGGTGCTAATCCATAAATGTAGTTTTTGTAGAACTCATCCAAATTTTTGCCGGCTATCAGTTCAAGTCCCTGTTTAAATTCTTCATCTGTATAACCGCGATTTTTGTTTTTATAATATTCATCATACATGTATCTCATTACGTCATCTAATGATTTTGCTCCATTGGTATCATGAATGATCTCCAGGTCAAGCAATAGGGCAATAAGGGCCCCTTTGTTATAATAAGATATAGTCGAATTACTTGAGTTTTCGTTTGGACGGTAAGCTTTTATCCAGGCGTCGTAACTGGCATCTGCTAATGACTGAACTGTGGCCCCGGGCCGGTTCTCTAAAGTATTAATATCCGCCGCTAAAATATCCAGGTAGTTTTCAGGCGGGTACAAGTGCGTACGGCGTAAAATAATGTTTTGATAGTAGGCAGTGAACCCCTCGGCTATCCAAAGATTAGTGGTGTAATTTTCATTATCATAATCAAACGGGCCCAAAACTATTGGCCGCAAACGCTTTACGTTCCATAAATGAAAGTGTTCATGCGCAGCCAATTCCAAAAAATCCTGGTAAACGGTTTCGTTAGTATAACCATCGCGCGAGGCGCCTAACACGGTAGAACTCAAATGCTCAAGGCCGCCACCTCCCTTTAAATAATTATGTACAATAAAAGTATAATGCTGATTGGGGTTTTCACCAAAAATGGCAGTTTCTTCCGCAATAATTTTTGACAAGTCTTTTTTAAGTCGCTCTTCATTATAATTACCGCTACCCACCATAGCTACTTCATATTTTACATCGCCCGCGGTAAATCCAAAAACATCCTGGTTACCTACTTCAATAGGCGAATCAAATAGAATATCATAATTAGGCGAGTGTAAAGTGAATGTATCCTTATTTACCCTTTCTAAACTGGTTGAAACCTTTTGCCAGGATTGATAAGGAACAATATGAATAATTGACGGCTGTTGTAACATGCCATCGGGATAGATGAAAATATCAGGTGATGAGAGGAAGGCATGTGAAATATCCACAAAACTCGTTCTTACCGAAACTTCAAAGGCATAAACACGATATTTAACAGTTATAGCTGCTATATTTTTTATATCTATATGCCAAATATTTTTACGTATTTTGTTAGTAATTAATGCTTTGCCATTGGCTTCGGCGGTTAAAGATTCGATGTTTTTTGAAAATTCTCTTACCAGGTAGGAGCCAGGTGTCCATACAGGCATTTTAAGGTCTAAAGTTGACTGATTTAACCCGGTGATACGCATTTCTACATCTACATAGTGTGCCTGTGCCTCGGGGAAAGTTAAAGTATAAGATATTTGTGGCTCGCCGGCAGCTTTACTGGTAGTTGTAGTCATAAAAAAAGAAGATTAAAGAATAAAAAATACGAAGTGAAATTTTTTTGTTGCCGCAATTTAGAAAAAAATGATCATTTAAATCGACCCATATAAGTTCAATTTTGGTTAATTATTAACCGTTAATTTAATTTATTGCTTAAATAAGTCATCCATAAGAAATATCTGATAGATAAATATTCACTTAATTCGAACTAAAAAAGTATTTTTGAAACTAATGACTGGATCTTATCACACCTGCCTGCTAATTGATGACAATTACATTGATAATTTTGTCACACGCAAGCTATTGGAGAGCAGTAAGTTTGCCGAAAATATAATAGTACTTCAATCACCTGCTGAAGCTATCACATGTTTGCGGAATAAGACCATAGTGCCTGATGTTATTTTCCTGGACATCAGGATGCCATTAATGGATGGATTTGAGTTTTTAGAAGAATACGATAAAATTGATATCGACAAAACGGGTATAAAAATATTCTTGTTATCTTCATCTTTCGACCCTACAGATATCAAAAAATCGGTAGCAAATAAATACATAACCCAATTTATTCATAAGCCACTAACCTACAAAGTACTCGAAGAGCTTTCATGATCTTAGTTGCCGACAGTGGATCATCCAAAACAGATTGGTTGCTTAATTTGCCCAAACAGGAAGCAAAACAATTTAGAACACCCGGTTTAAATCCCTATTTCTTAACAGAAAAAGAAATTGTAAAAATTTTACAGGACAAAGCGGCCGAACTGCTACCGTATGCCGCTAAAATTACCGAAATATATTTTTTTGGTGCCGGATGCTCGAGCCCCGACAGGCATGAAATTGTTACCAACGCGCTGAGTCTGCTGTTCCCTAAAGCTTATATAAGTGTAGATAGTGACCTGTTAGGTTCGGCATATGCTACTTGCGGCCATGAAAAGGGCTTATGTTGTGTTTTAGGAACCGGATCAAATATATCTTTTTTCGACGGGGAGGAAATACATTCGGGCCAACACGGTTTAGGGTTTATTTTGGGTGACGAGGGCTCGGGTACCTGGTTTGGAAAGGCCCTGATAACCGATTTTTTATACGGCAATATGCCTCCCGACGTCTGTACGCTTTTTGATCAGACCTATGGGCTGGATAAAGAAATCGTTATCAACAGTGTTTATCTAAAACCGGGAGCAAATTCGTACCTGGCCTCGTTTGCCAAATTTTTAAATGAGATTCGCGATACCGCCTATGGGCAATCCTTATTAAACAAAGGTTTATCAACATTTATAGAAAGCAACGTAAAATCTTATCCGCAATACCACAAATACAAATGCAATTTTGTGGGATCAATAGCTTATATATTCACCGACGAGCTAAAGGCCGTTTGCACAGCTAATGGCATACAATTAGGCAAGATCATCCGCCAGCCCATACATGATTTGATGGAGTTTATTTTGAGCAGGGAAAGTTAATAATATTTAAAGGCCTATGTTATACGGCCAATTCGTATGTCATTTCGAGCGATAGCGAGAAATCTATACACGAGCCAAGTAATCGTTAACCATGTTGAACTACAACTTTTACGTATACATAACTACCAACCCGATCAAAACCGTATTATATATTGGCGTAACCAATAATTTAAGTAGGCGATTATCCGAACATACCGAAAATAAAGGGGATAAAATCTCCTTTGCAGGCAAATACTACTGTCATAATTTACTTTATTATGAACATTTTACCCATATAGATTACGCCATTGCAAGAGAAAAGGAATTAAAGAAGTGGCGTAGAGAAAAGAAGAACGCACGAATAACATCATCAAACCCCGAATGGAAATTTTTAAATGATGAAGTAAATGAATAACCGTAAGATCAAACGGCTACTTAGCGTGTGTATAGATTTCTCTCTGTCGTTCGAAATGACAGGGTTTTTAAGCCGCTTTCTTTCTGATCCTCACCCTGGTGCCAACAAACAATATCCCTAATATCGCAAAGAAGCTACCAGTTTTGGGTAGATAGTCGCCATGTTTAACATAAAAAGTAAGATCGGAATTTAGATTAATATCCTGTTTGATGGCTGTTTTTACCCACCATTTGGTTTGTTTAACAATATCGCCCCGTTGGTTTATAAAAGCGGAAATACCGGTGTTGGCCGATCGGCAAACCCACCTCCGGGTTTCGATGGCGCGCAGCTTGGCATAATCCAGGTGCTGGTCTTTGCCCGATGTATTTTCCCACCAGCCGTCATTGGTTATAATGGCAATAAACTGTGACCCATTACGCACCGACCGCGCTATCCACTCGCCCCAGATGGACTCATAGCAGATAACCGGGGTAACCCCGATGCCGCTTTGTGAATAAAAAACAGAAAGGCTGTCCTGCCCGGTGTAGCTACCGGTAGCGCCGCCCAGATGTTCAAACGCGGGTTTTAAAAAGGATAAAGCATTCCCAAATGGTAACGACTCGGCGCCCGGTACCAGTTTTGACTTATGGTAAAATTGTACCTTGGCCGAGTTTTCGATATTAATAGCCGTACTGTAGTTATCCATAAAACGGCCCCCGTCAATCGGGCTTGCCGTTTTTGGAGCACGGTTATTATAAATTCTATAGGTTTCGGCACCGGTTATCACATTTCCATTTTTAAACTTGTTTAAAAACTGCCGTACCTGCAAAAAGTAATTGTTTGACAGGACATGATCTTCGTCCATGGTATCAGATATAGCCGTTTCGGGCCATATAAAAAACTCGGTATTGGTTTGCCCGATAGAATCTGAAAGCCGGGTTAGCGTGCTTATTTGCTGGTAAACCGGAATTATTCCCTCTTTCTCGTACGGGTCGACATTTGGCTGTACTACCACAATATTAGATGGGTCAAACTGCTCGGTATAATTATAGTACTTATATAATGAAAAGGTAAGTGGCAGTATCAGTATAGTAACAAAGCAAGCTATTAACTTTAATCGCACTGGTTTTATTTGAGCCTCGCTTAATCCCTGGTAAATTAAGAAGATAAGGATATTTAAAAACCAAATCCATATCGTTCCGCCATAAACACCGGTATATTCATACCATTGGATCCATTGGTGACTAACGGCAAATCCATTTCCCAGTGTCATCCATGGAAAATTCAAATCCCAGTTTTGGTGCAGGTATTCATAACCTATCCAAAAACATACCAGGCCAACCAACGCCCAATTGCGATTGGCACTTAGCCTTAATCTATAATATAGCCAGCAAGCGGTCGACATGAGCAACGGCCCCAGCGCATACGGTATTAATGTTATTGGGATGGCAGTAAGCGGCCCAATTATTTTTAATGAATTATATACCCAGTAAATGCATAGGGTGTTCCAAACAAAAAAGCCAACGAAAGTTACGCCAAATATTTTCCTGCCTTTTTTTGTCGCTGTCGACTGGATAATATTTTCCATAGCGATCAGCATCGGCACCAAACCAAAAAACAAGAAGAAAGTGGTGTAGTGCATAGGTGGCCAGGCCAGCCAAAGCAACAAGCCGGAAAAGATGGATAGGAGGATATTTTTTTTCATCATAGTAATATTTGTCATTGCGAGCGATAGCGTGGCAATCTCTTCGTAAGCATTGCTACGAGATTGCTTCGTCGCCCTCCCCGCTAGCCGTCATGCTCCTCGCAATGACAGATTTTTTATTATTTATAGTTTACTTCCCCGCCACACAAATCACAAACTCTCCCTTTACCGGGTGAGTTTCAAAATAAGTTTTTACCTCTTCAACCGTTCCCCTTACTGTTTCTTCAAACATTTTGGTTAGCTCGCGTGATACCGATATTTGCCTGTCGGCACCAAAATAAATTGACATTTCTTCAAGCGTTTTCATAAAACGGTGTGGCGATTCATAAAGTATAATGGTGCGTTCCTCCTCAGCTAAAAACTTGTATCGCGTTTGTCGTCCCTTTTTCAAAGGCAAAAATCCCTCAAAACAAAAACGGTCGGTAGGGAAACCCGAATTAACCAATGCCGGTACAAACGCCGTAGCGCCCGGCAGACACTCTACCACTATTTCATTCTTCACCGCCTCGCGCACCAGGTAAAAACCCGGATCGGATATGGCAGGCGTGCCTGCATCAGATATTAAGGCGATATTTTTGCCTTCTTTTAGAAAACGGATGATCTCATTACTGGACTGGTGCTCATTATGCTGATGATGCGCAAACACCTTTTGGTGAATATCAAAATGCTTCAACAACGGGGCAGATGTACGGGTATCTTCAGCCAAAATGAGATCAACCTCTTTTAATACCCGCAGGGCACGCAAGGTGATATCTTCCAAATTACCGATTGGAGTAGGGACGAGGTATAATTTGCCGGTTGTGATCATCTTTGTGGTAGCAGTGGCAGAAGCAGAAGCAGTTTTGAAGTTCTTCCTTAAAAAAAACTGCTTCTGCAACTCAAAACTGCAACTTTAAAAATATCTTTGTTGAAAATAAAAAATAATGCTGCAAGTTAGTTATATCCGCGATAACAGGGAACAGGTTTTAGAACGTTTGGCCGTAAAAAATTTTAAACAGCCCGGTTTGGTTGATGAAATCATTCAATTAGATGAGCGTCGCCGTTTAACCCAGAACAAAATGGATGGGGTTTCGGCACAAGCCAACGCGGCTGCCAAACAGGTGGGCGAACTGATGCGTGCCGGGAAAAAAGACGAAGCTGAAGCCACTAAAGCCGCGTCCGGTGCCTTTAAAGGTGAGATTCAAACTTTGGGTGAAGAACTAACTTCAATAGAGGAAGACTTGCAGCAAAAAATAGTGTTATTGCCAAATTTACCGCATACTTCTGTACCAAAAGGATTAACTCCCGAAGAAAATGAAGTGGTGCTGGAAAACGGAACAGCACCGCAATTACCGGCTAATGCTTTGCCACATTGGGAGCTGGCTGCAAAATATAATTTAATAGATTTTGAACTGGGTGTTAAAATAACCGGCGCGGGTTTCCCGGTATATAAAGGCAAAGGTGCCAAATTGCAGCGCGCGCTAATTAGTTTCTTTTTAGATGAAGCTGAAAAAGCAGGATATGATGAAGTAATGTTGCCTTTAATGGTCAATGAAGCATCGGGCTTTGGTACCGGGCAATTGCCGGATAAAGAAGGGCAAATGTATTTTGTTAATGAAGATAAACTTTATCTTATCCCGACGGCCGAAGTACCTATCACCAATTTATACCGCGATGTAATATTAAAGGCGGATGAACTGCCGGTAAAAAATTGTGGTTATACCCCATGTTTCCGCCGCGAGGCAGGCTCCTACGGCGCGCATGTGCGCGGATTGAACCGTCTGCATCAATTTGATAAGGTAGAAATTGTACAGGTAGTTAATCCTGAAACATCATACGATGTATTAGAACAAATGAGTCTGCATGTACAAAGCCTATTGCAAAAATTAGGTTTGCCTTATCGTGTATTACGCTTATGCGGTGGTGATATGGGTTTTGCATCGGCTTTAACTTATGATATGGAAACCTGGAGTGCGGCACAACAACGCTGGCTGGAAGTTTCATCAGTTTCAAACTTTGAAACTTTTCAAACTAACCGCTTAAAACTACGCTTCCGCAATGCCGAGGGTAAAACACAATTGGCCCACACACTAAACGGAAGCGCATTGGCGCTGCCACGTATTGTAGCTACATTGTTAGAAAATAATCAAACGGATAAAGGCATTAAGATACCGGAGGTGCTGGTGCCTTATACTAAGTTTGAGTGGATAGATTAAATATAATCCGATGTCATTTCGACCGCAGGGAGAAATCTATACACTTGCATAGTCTGCCATGCGTGTGTATAGATTTCTCGCTATCACTCGAAATGACATACAAAAAAGAGTTAAATGGAAATCACCTGGAACGATTTTGAAAAAGTAGAGCTACGTGTGGGTACGATCCTGGAAGTAGAGGATTTTCCGGAGGCACGCAAGTCTGCTTATAAAGTCAAGGTTGATTTTGGCGAGTTTGGTGTGCGATGGTCAAGCGCCCAGATCACTAAACATTATACTAAAGAGGAATTAGCAGGACGACAAATTGTTGGTGTTATTAACTTCCCTAAAAAACAGATCGCAAATTTTATGTCTGAATTTTTGGTGACGGGATTTGCTGATGAAAATGGCGATATTGTGTTGGTATCTATAGATAAGGATGTCCCTAACGGGCATAAATTAATATAACATGATATTTACACAATGGGTGGTTGGCCCACAATTGATAGGTTTAATTATACTTATAGTGGGCTATGCCATGAAGCGTTTCCCGCCAAAACGCATCAATAGCCTGTATGGTTACCGTACTGCTGCTTCTATGAAAAACCAGCAAACCTGGGACGAAGCCAACAATTATTCGGCTAAGTTGATGATTAAAGCGGGGCTTGTAGCTATTTTGCCAGGCTTAATTATGGCGGCGCTCATTCCCATAAAATACGAATTTGTAATGGCTATTGCCGCCATACTTGCCGTAATTGGTATTACGATAACCTTATTAGTGTGCACAGAAAAGCATCTGAAAAAAATATTCGACGATAAAACGGAATGAGATATGTAACTTTTGGCGACGAACCAGCGGTATCGCCCGATGATTTTTTTATGAACGAGGCACTAAAAGAAGCCAAAATGGCCTTTGCCGAAGATGAGATCCCTATCGGCGCTATTGTTACCTGCCAGGGAAAGATTATTGGTCGCGGGCATAATTTAACCGAGCGTCTTACCGATGTTTCTGCCCATGCCGAAATGCAGGCGCTTACCGCAGCAGCTAATTTTATGGGCGGCAAATATTTAAAAGATTGTACGCTGTATGTAACTATGGAGCCTTGCGTAATGTGCGCCGGCGCATCCTATTGGTTCCAAATAGGCAAAATAGTTTTTGGGGCCTATGATACCAAACTGGGCTTTGGTCGGCTCAATCAAAAAATAACACATCCCAAAACCATTATAACCGGCGGTATTCGTGAAAATGAATGTGCCGAATTGGTGAGAGAGTTTTTCAAGAAGAAGAGATAGAGAAATTCATAGCTAATGGTTCATAGATCATAGCCATTGATGCTAAATTATAAGCCATAGATTGTTGACACCATGAACCATGAACAATCAACTATTAGCCAAACAAAAAGTGACATTAATTTAGAACAAAAAGCATATTCAACACTTATATTTGACGGACATTTAACTTAAAATCAAAAATTATGGCATTTACACTACCGGCGTTACCTTACGCTACCGATGCATTAGAACCGCATATTGATAAAATGACCATGGAAATTCACCATGGCAAGCACCACCAGGCTTATGTTACCAATTTAAACAAAGCATTGGAAGGTAAACCAGAAGCAGATCACAGCATTGATGATATCATCAAAAATATTTCAAAATTCCCGCCTGCTGTTCGTAACAATGGTGGTGGTCATTACAACCATACTATGTTCTGGACATTGCTTTCTCCAAACGGAGGCGGTGAGCCAACTGGTGCGTTAGCTACAGCTATCACCAGTACATTTGGTTCGTTTGCCGATTTAAAGACTAAAATGTCTGACGCGGGAGCCACCCGTTTCGGTTCAGGCTGGGCATGGTTAATTGTTACCCCTGATAAAAAATTGGCAGTAACTTCAACACCTAACCAGGACAATCCTTTAATGGATATTGCCGAAGTAAAAGGCACGCCAATTTTAGGTATCGATGTTTGGGAACACGCTTATTATTTAAAATATCAAAACCGTCGCCCTGATTACTTAGCCGCTATATGGAATGTAATTAACTGGAGCCACGTTGCTGAACTGTACGCTAAAGCAGTTTAAGCCCCACCCAACCCCCTCCGCCAGTAGGCGGAAGGGCTTTGAATAAAAGAAGTTTAAACCACAAAATTATTATAAGTCTCCCCTTTAGGGGAGATTTAGAGGGGCATGAAAGCCATCGTTTTAGAAGCTGCCGATAAATTAACCTGGAAAGAGGTTGACAAACCTACTGTAGGCCCGGGTGAGGTGTTGGTGAAGATAAAGGCCGCCGCCCTCAACAGGCGCGATTACTGGATAATCATTGGCAAATATGCGGGTATAAAATATCCCACTATTTTAGGCTCGGACGGTGTAGGCATCGTTGCCGAAGTTGGCAGGGATGCTGATCAACACTGGATTGGTAAAGAAGTGATTATTAACCCATCCAATTATTGGGGCGAAAGCGATGATTTTCAAGGGAAAGACTTTAAAATACTTGGCCTGCCGGAAGATGGCACCTTTGCTGAATATGTAAAAACCCGTGTTGAATATTTGTATAATAAACCCGCTTATTTAAGTTGGGAACAGGCGGCGGCGGTGCCACTTGCCGGTTTAACAGCCTATCGTGCATTATTCACCAAAGGCAGGGCCAAAAAAGGTGATATGGTTTTAATTGTTGGCGTTGGCGGCGGTGCAGGCTCTTTTGCTTTGCAATGGGCCGTTGCCGCAGGATGTAAGGTATATGTAACGTCAAGCAGGGCCGAAAAAATTGAAAAAGCGCAGAAGTTAGGAGCCATAGCCGGTGTAAATTATAAAATGCAGAATTGGGCTAATGAATTAAAAGAATTAGCCGGAGGTTTTGATGTAATTATTGACAGTGCGCTTGGTGAGGGATTTGCTCAATTACCTGACATTTGTAACCCCGGTGCGCGTATTGTATTCTTCGGCGGAACAGCTGGAGACATGCCCGCTATTAATGGCCGCAAAATATTTTGGAAACAATTACAAATATTGGGCACCACAATGGGTACATCAACTGATTTTGAGCATATGCTCAGCTTTATGAACCAGCACCAGATCATCCCGGTTGTTGATGAAGTATTTCCGCTTGCCGGGGCTGATAAAGCTGTAAAAAAGATGGAGCACTCTTCACAGTTTGGTAAAATTGTTCTGCAGGCTTAAGTTATGCTTCAGTTAAGGGTTGAAGCGATCAAATGGGAAACGCCGGATACAGCTACTTTCTTCTTTGCTAATCTATCCGGCGAAAAAATCAGTTATACCGCCGGGCAATTCATCACTTTAGTATTTACCCATCATGAGGAGGAGATCAGAAGGTCATACTCTCTAAGTTCATCGCCTGATGAAGAATTACTGTCCATAACCGTAAAACGCATAACCAATGGCGAGATATCGCGCTTTATGCTTACCAAAATCAAGACGGGGGATATAATCAATGCTGTTGAACCCGCAGGCAGGTTCACTATTCCCAATTTTACAGAACAAAAAGATATCCTGCTATTTGCAGCCGGCAGCGGTGTTACACCCATCTTTTCGCAATTGAAGTATATTCTCAATCGCCCGGGCAAAAGTAAATTAACATTGATCTATAGCAGCCAGGATGCAAACGCCATTTTATTTAAAACAGCGTTAGATGAGCTTGCGCTTCAAAATCCCGCCAGGTTAGAAATAATTTACCTGTTAAGCAGTGCCGGGAACCGGCTACACAATATTATGGTAGAAGAGCTGGTGCGGGAAAGCATTAATTTTAGCAGCAGCAAAGCTGAGTTCTATTTATGCGGCCCGTTTGCATATATGCGCATGATCAGGCTTACGCTTTTGTACATGGGGCTGGAGCCTGGTCAAATCCGCAAAGAAAACTTTGTGATCGAAACAGTGGCAGTAAGCGGTAATGCTGCTAATTATCCGCCCCGCAATATTCGTATCTATTTTAAAAACGAAATGCACGATTTGGTGGTTGCCGAAAATCAATCTATACTACAGGCAGCTTTACAAAATAATATCCCATTGCCTTATAGTTGCCGCGCGGGTATTTGTTCCACTTGTATGGCGCATTGCAAAAGCGGTAAAATAGACATGCCGGTTAATGATGTACTAACTGATGCCGACCTTTCCCGGGGATGGGTGCTAACCTGCACCGGGCACCCGGTTACGGATGATGTAGTGATTGATTTTGTGTAAGATCAGATTTCGTCGGTAGTATTTGTTATCGGGTTTTTCCTTTTCAGTTCAATATAATTAACAATCATTCGGCTACAAGTAAGCATGAAGAAACCAATGAATGTTTTTATAAAATAATACACGATGTATTTAGCTTCGATGCTGGACGCAAAGCTTTTGTAATTATTTATCCGCTTAAAATAGGATAGGGTTTGTTCACATAAAAGCGGGAAACTATCAACCAGCAAGAGCCCACCGATGATAATAATAGCTATTTTTAATATGGTTGAACGATGAATGTTAAACTCAAACCGCTCGTCTTCGTAACCTTTGTCAAGCTTTAATTTTTCTATGATCACATCAGTTTTAAAAATGCAATAATTAAACACCAGGATATATATGCCGATAAGGAATAAAAAATTCGCCAACGCTAATATTAATTCGAAACTGTCTGGACCTTGTGTAAAAGCTGGTTCGTTAGTATTAAGCTGTACGTTATAGTTCCGGTAAAGCATAGCCACCTGTGAAATTGAACTTAAAAGGTTCGGTATCGCTATTAAAGCTTCTAAAAGCATATAGATGCCTAAAATTTTTATAATGATTGTCCAGAATGATCTTAGCGACATGATTTTATGAATAAGGTTTGGTTAAAAGCCCTTTATTGTATTGGTTACATGCGCCAAATGGTGCTTGCTATGCCAGGCGTACAGGGCCAAATTACGCTTGAGCGAAATGCTGGCGCCGGTCTCCGGGTGTATAAAGGCGCGGCTCCATTCATTTTCGGTAAAGCTTTCAAATAATGAAACCAGGTGCTGATGTATGCCATCCAGCATTTTTAATGATGACTCAACGGGCAAACGATAATCGGGCAACGATGCCCAACCAGCCTGGTCATACGCTTTAATAGTGGGTTTTTCTTCTGTCAGCGCCCATTTAAAGCGGATTAATGAGTTCATATGACTGTCGGCCATATGATGCACAACCTGCCTCAATGTCCATCCGCCGGGACGATAAGGTGTGTCTAATTGCCTGTCATTTAAATTCATGATCGCCAGCCGCAATTTACCCGGCAGGGTTTTTATAACATTGATCCAGTTTTGAAGATCCTCATTTGTATAGGATACCGGTACTTCAAACTTGCCGATAGGGTATTTTAGCTGTTCGTCAGTCATTTGATTTTGGGGGCTAATAGGTTATTTATTTTCTGTTACATATAACGTTTGTGCTAATTTAGCGTTTTATACTTATTTTTCGGCAAATGGTAAAAAGGTTACTGGTACTACTTCTATTTTCTTCTTCGTTTACTTATGCCGAAACCATTAAAACCGATGTGTTGGTTATCGGGGGGAGTGTAAGCGGCGTTACTGCGGCCATACAATCTGCGCGCAGTAAATTAAAGACGCTGTTAATTACGCCCGGCTCCTGGCTCTCAACAAGTATGCCGGCAGGTAATACCTATGTAATGACCTCTAATCGCAACTTGCCTACAGGCATATGGGGTGAGTTCCGGGAAAAAGTAATCAGTTTTTACAAGAGCACAACCGGATACGACGTCGCCGATAAGGTGACTTTAAAATTTGAAGCCTCAACCGGGGCAGATATTTTAAAGGGAATAGCCGATACGGTAAAAAATCTTACCATAAAATTAAATACGCCCATTACAACCATAAAAAAAGATGGCACAGGCTGGGATGTGAGCATTACCGTAAATGGCATAACTACTATGATATATGCCAAGGTGGTAGTTGATGCCACCGAAAAAGGGGAGGTGGTTACCAAAGCAGGCGGAACTTTGCTGCCTGTTCTTTCATTTAATCAAGCCAGTGGCGGAGAATTATACCGGACAGCAATTGCAACCGGCGATATGCTGCCAAATGGTTATGTACCAATGCGGGACATAGTGGTTAGAAACGCCGATAATTTATTGGTAACCGAAGAGATATTGCCTGTAAACGGCAATGTCCAGTACCTGCCGGCACAAATGACGTTGGGGCAGGGTGTGGGTGCCGTAGCCGCCTATATCGCTTTTTTTAAAACGACCTCAAAAAACTTAAAAGTACGGATTATACAACAAGAGTTATTGGATTTTAAGGGTTATTTACTACCCTTTACAGATATTAAGCGCGATGATAAATATAGCAGGGCCATGCAGCAAATAGGGGCGACGGGTTTACTTAAAGGAGTTCAAAAAGGCAATGAGCTGCTTTTTATGCCCGATGCTGTAGTTGTTACGGATGAGGTAAAACCTGTTTTGACCGAGATATATAGTCGTGCGTTTTTATGGTTCAATAAAGAAAAGCCGGGCGGGAAGTTTACAGAAGGTAACCTGTTATCGCTGATCAGCGAAATGACGTTGAGCGAACCCAAAACTTTACAAATAACTATGCAGCGGGATTGGAAGGCAAAATACCAGTTCAATTCCGACTTTGATTTGAGCCGCCCGGTTACCCGGCTGGAGTTTGCGGTATTGATCAACCAGTTTTTAAACCCGTTTGCGAGGACTATCGATATGGCGGGGAATATTGTTAATTAGAAGTTTTTTCCTCAGTGCACTTTGTGCTCTGCTCTGTGTCCTTTGTGGTTAACTTTTAACCACAAAGATCACGAAGATGTTCTCAAAGAAACACAAAGACTAAGCGTCGATGCTATCCTGAACCACAATTTTTTCACAGAGCAGACCGGCATAGTTTTCTACAAACACATGATGTATCGGGTCAATTTGGTAGGCATCATGTGCTGCTTGATCTTCAAAAATAATTAGCAGCGAGGCATCATACGAGCGGTCGACGACCCCGCGGTGTGTATCTGCCGGCACGCCGATATGAATTTGTTTAACATAACTAATGTCGGCCAGTATAGATAAACCCTCTATTAGTTTTTGCTGATCTGCCTTGTTTTTAAGCCAAAAGTGCACGTGATGGGTAAAGATGTTTTTGAGAAGCATGGTAGGATTATTTATTAAATACTAATTGAATAGCGCCGCTAATTTATCAAAAGTTAAATCAGTATAATCAGTTATGATTAAATCAGAAGGCTGCAATTTATCAGCTGAATTGCCGGTAGTAATTCCAACCACCTTCATACCCGCGCTGTTTGCCGCTTTTATGCCGGCTATTGAATCCTCAAAAACTACACAATCTTCAGGTTTGGTGTTTAACTCTTCGGCAGCCTTTAAAAATATTTGCGGGTTGGGTTTTGATTTGGTTACCCGGCTGCCGTCAATTATTACATCAAAGTCATTCCTTATCGGCACATGGCTCAGTATGAAATTAATGTCGTCTATGGTGGCTGACGAAGCCATCGCCATTTTTACACCGGCATTTTTTAATTCAGTTAAAAAATTTTCAAGGCCGTTTATAGGCGCTGCAAAGGGGGCATACAGGCTTTTGTACAGGTCTTCCTTTTCTTTTAACAAAGCTTTTAACTGTGCTTCATCATGATCGCTGCCAAATAACCTTTTCAGCGTATCCATAATCGGTATGCCACTGATTTCCTGGTGATAAGTGTCCGCGGTAAGATCGCCTTTGTCATACTTTTTAAAAAGCGTCTGCCATGATTTTAAATGATAAGGGGTATTATCCGCCAGTGTGCCGTCCATATCAAAAATTGCTGCAAATTTTTTCAAAGTATATTTATTGTTCTTAGCGTTAAACTGCTACTAAAATGTCAAATATTAGTTATAAATGCGAAGAACAGGCAAATAAATTGCAAATTTGTACACTGATCTGAAGCCTTTACATTACTATGGGGGAAAAAACGATACTGGTTTGGTTTAGAAATGACTTGCGTATTCACGATAACGAAATACTGTTAGAAGCAACACGCAAGGCTGATAAAGTACTACCGGTTTATTGCTTTGATCCATACTACTTTAAAAATACAGCTTCCGGCAATCCCAAAACCGGCAGTTTCAGGGCAAGGTTCTTGTTGGAGTCTGTAGCCGATCTTCGAAAAAATCTGCAAAAATTAGGGTCCGAATTAATTATCAGGATAGGTAACCCGGCCGAAATATTGCCGCAACTGGCCGCGCAGTATGAGGTAAATGAAGTTTATCATCACCGTGAGGTGGCTTACGAGGAGACCA
>Ga0207054_1140_pt1 | contig 20377 bp, 12 predicted proteins | sample Alteio_BWMinCont_60_FD_153288 | JGI IMG/M metagenome (GOLD analysis project Ga0207054, IMG submission 153288) | Enriched cells from forest soil in Barre Woods Harvard Forest LTER site, Petersham, Massachusetts, United States -... | ecosystem: Environmental > Terrestrial > Soil > Temperate forest >... | reverse complement strand
AATGTGTTTTAAATGCTCATCTTCGGGGGTTTTAAGGTCGGCCAGCAAAATGTCCTTATAGCTTACTTCTCCATCCTCATCTTCGTATACAAAGTCCTCTATATGTTGTGTTGTTTGCTTGCGGTATTTATCGGTTATTTTGTTGCGCGCAACCGTATAAAGCCACGATCCTACCTGTTCAATCGATTCTGAGTCAGTAATATTACTAAGCTGGTACCATACGTCCTGCAATATGTCTTCGGCATCTTCGTCAGTCCTAACGCGGCCGCGTATAAAACTAAAAAGGCGTTTGCCATATTCCTGAACGGCTTGGATAATATTCTGGCTCTTTTGTTCTGCCATTGGTAAAGCTATCATCTCTCTCATTTTTTAGGTAGACGGAGGCAGAGAGAATTTGCTTTAAACATAGTTGGTTTTTTTGAACTAAGGGGGATGTTTTTGAGTCCACAGCCCCAAACCCCTAGAGGGGCTTTGATTGGTTACATGTGGTTAAAGCCCCTCTAGGGGTTTGGGGCTGAGTGCAGATTTAATGTAATCTTAAACAAGCTATACACGGCAGTGAAGGCAGATTTATATAATTTTCAGCCTTAAATTTGGGGTTTACCTATATAATGTGAATAAAATAGTATGTTTTTTGCTCCTTTTATCCAGCCATTGCTTTTGCCAATCGTTAAAAGAAATAGAGGCTAACCGGGTAGATTTACCCAATGGCTGGCACCTTACCCCTGTAGGCTCAAAGATTAGCCTGGGAGATTTGCCGCTTAATATTGCAGTTAGTCCCGATAATAAGTATGTAGCTGTTACCAATAACGGGCAAAGTACCCAAAGCATTATGCTCATTGATGTGAATACCCAAAAGCTATGTGATAGCATGCCCATACCTGCTTCATGGCTTGGATTGGCCTTTAGTTCAAATGGCAAAAAGCTATATGTATCGGGTGGCAATGAAAACCTGATACGTTGTTACAATGTAAATAATGGCAAGCTTAGTTTACAAGATAGTCTGGTACTTGGCAAAATATGGCCCAATAAAATTTCACCTGCTGGCTTATGTATAGATGATGCACATAACCGATTATATGTGGTAACGAAAGAAGACAGTTCGTTATATGTGCTGAATACTTCTAATAAAGGTGAATTGCAAAAACACAAACTCCCAGCTGAAGCCTATACTTGTTTATTGTCGAAGGATGGTAAGGAACTTTATATAAGTCTTTGGGGTGGGGCAGAAGTGCTGGTTTATGATACTCGCAAGGATACTATTGTTCAAGCTATAAGTGTAGGCAGTAATCCCAATGATATGGCGCTTACAGGTGATGGGAAATATCTTTTCGTTGCCAATTCGAACGATAACAGTGTATCGGTAATTGCTACTGAACAACACAAGGTAATAGAAACATTAAATGCTGCGCTTTATCCTGCTTCGCTCGAAGGCTCTACTACCAATAGCGTAGGGTTGAGTGCCGATAATAAAACATTGTATGTGGCTAATGCTGATAATAATTGTCTTGCAGTGTTTGATGTTAGCCAACCGGGTCACAGTGGCTCAAAAGGGTTTATACCAACCGGGTGGTATCCAACTTGTGTAAAGGTAGTTAAAGGCAAATTATGGGTTACTAACGGAAAAGGCTTTTCATCTTTACCTGACCCGTATGGCCCTAATCCCATCAGGCATAAAGAAAAAACGGAGTATCACGCAGGCGAAAAAGATAATACGCATAAGGCGCAATATATTGGTGGTGGTTTATTAATGGGCTCTATGAGTATTATTACTGAACCAAATGAACAATTACTTTCTGCTTATACTGGAGCTGTGTATCACAATACGCCTTATGATATAAAGAAATCTCTTAGTGCAGATGTTCCTGCCGGTAATCCGGTGCCATCAAAGGTTGGAGATGCTTCACCAATAAAGTATGTGTTTTATGTAATGAAGGAAAATCGTACCTACGATCAAGTGTTGGGCGATGAACCTACCGGCAATGGCGATACTTCGTTGTGTTTATTCCCTAAACGAATTACTCCCAATGAACATGCATTGGCAGAACAGTTTGTATTGCTTGATAATTTTTATGTGGATGCTGAAGTAAGCGCTGATGGGCATAACTGGAGTATGGCGGCTTACGCTAACGACTATACCGAAAAAACATGGCCAACAAGTTACGGTGGCAGGGGCGGTAGTTATGATTATGGCGGCACGCGCAAAATTGCCTTTCCGCCCGATGGATTTATTTGGGACAATTGCTTAAAGCACAATGTCAGTTTCCGTAACTATGGCGAGTTTGCAGATTCAGGAAAACCTTATTTAAAAAACCTGGCTGAGCATACATGCATTAAATATCCCGGATGGGAGTTAGCAATACATGATGTTTATCGCGAACAGGTTTGGGAGAAAGATTTTGATTCGCTGTTGACTATTAATGCAGTGCCGCAAATGAATATTGTTTACCTGCCAAATGACCATACCAGCGGATTGAGGAAAAAGGCTTTTACGCCCTTTGCAGCCGTTGCCGATAATGACCTTGCCATTGGCCGATTAGTAGAGCATCTTTCTAAGAGCCCTATTTGGAAACAGTGTGTGATTTTTGTAGTAGAAGATGATGCCCAAAATGGCCCTGATCATGTGGACGCCCACCGTACCATAGCGTTTGTGGCAGGTTCGTTTGTGAAAAGGCATTATGCCGATCATGCTATGTACTCAACTTGTTCAATGATGCATACCATGGAACTTATACTTGGCCTGCCACCCATGAGCCAATACGATGCTTCAGCTACTCCTATGTGGCATAGCTTTTCTGATACAGCAAATACTTCATCGTACACACACATACCTTCGAACATTGATATTGATGAAAGGAATATGGCATTTAATGAGTTGATGAGAAGATCGGATGAGTTTGACCTGAGGCATGAGGATAAAATACCGGAAGATGTTTTTAATATGGTGCTATGGACTGCCATTAAAGGCAGTACACCTATGCCGGCATCACGCCACAGTGCTTTTGTTAAGCCCATTCTAAAAGCAGATGACGAAGATGATGATGGTGACGGATATTAAAACAATCTCAGCCTCAGAAATATAAGCCTGTATTACAGTAAAATCGATATTTTTGCGGCTTATTATTTATATAGCTCGTGTCCGCTCGTAAAATAAACCTTCATACTGCTACCTTTATTGTTATCGCTAACATGATAGGCACCGGCGTTTTTGTCAGCCTGGGCTATCAGTTAGATGGGGTACAATCGGGCTTTGGCATTATGATGCTTTGGTTAATAGGCGGTATAATAGCCCTTTGCGGTGCCCTGGCATATGGAGAACTGGCATCGGCTATGCCCCGTTCAGGCGGAGAGTACCATTACCTTTCTCAGATATTTCATCCCCTTCTGGGTTTTTTATCGGGTTGGGTATCGGTAACTGTTGGCTTTGCTGCTCCGGTTGCTTTGGCGGCTATGGCACTGAGCGACTATGTGGCTAAGGTTTACCCGGGCGTTAATTCGCAATTAATTGCCTGCACCGTTGTAATACTTATGACCCTTGTGCATTCATTTACATTAAAACGGAGTGCCGTTTTTCAGGATGTAACTACAATTCTTAAAATAGCATTGATAGCCTTTTTTATTATCGCAGGGTTCTTTATCGTAAACTCCCAGCACCTTTCTGTAATGCCTGTTGTAAGCAGTGTAAAAGCACAAAGCTGGACTGCTATCTTCAGTACTTCATTCGCGATATCACTCAATTATATATACCTGGCTTATTCCGGTTGGAATGCTTCGGCTTATGTTGCTAATGATATTGAAAACCCCAAAGTAAATATTCCGAAGTCGCTTTTATACGGCACATTAATTGTAACGGTACTGTACGTTTTAATAAACTACGTATTTATGAATAGCGCACCGGTAGACGAATTAAAGAAAAGTGGCGACGGTGTTGCATACGTTTCGGCTGTGCATATTTTTGGTGCCAATGGCGGAAATATTATGGCCATACTTATTGCAGTTACACTTGTGTCAACAGTTAGTTCAATGGTATTCATAGGTCCACGTGTGGCACAGGTAATGGGCGAGGATCTTTCTCAAATAGGTTTCCTGGCCAAGAAAAATGCACATGGCGTTCCGGTAATTGCAACTGTAGTTCAATCTGCTATTACTATAATACTTGTACTTACATCTAAATTTCAGGATGTACTTTTGTATATTGGCTTTACACTTAATTTAATGACATTCCTTACTGTGCTTGGTTTATTTGTAATGCGTATAAAAGGAAAAATAAAATCTGATTCGTATAAAACAATTGGTTACCCTGTAACTCCTTTCATTTTCTTACTTTTGAGCGCTTGGACGTTATATTTTACCATGAGCGATAAACCCAATCAATCTTTACTTGGCTTAGCCACTATAGTGGCAGGCAGTGTAATATATTTTATAAGGAAACCCAGATAAATTATGATCAAGAAAGTAGTACGCGTATTGTTTTATTCTTTTTTGCCCGTTGTAGCGGCAATATCATGTTCTAACCAATCGTCGCAAGATAAGACTGCAACGCAGACACCTGCACCTAAAGCAGATACAACTAAAAAGGCTGCACCAACTCCGCCAAAAGTGGTTAAAGCTGCAAACCCCGATACGGTTACCCTTAACAGAAAATACAATGACGTTGCCCGTTATATTGCCGGTTTAAAACAATTAGATGGCAGTACATTACCTGCATCGCTTGAAAAGGATACCATATGGATAAGGTATTCTAAAAACTTTAATACCGAATGGGCACAGGCCGATAAAGTAAGGCTGAAACCTATGGCAGAGTTTGCAACAACCGAATTAGCTGCACAACGTAAAATGAATTTAGATGTGTTCTATCCTTTCAGTGGCCCAGATATTCTGCATGCCAATATTTTCTTCCCTATGGCAAAGCATTATCACTTATACGGTTTGGAAAGAGCAGGTGCATTGCCTGATTTAACGAAGATGAAAACTAAAGACGTTGATGCATACCTTGCCGAGGTGTATGGTTCACTCGACGATATTCTGACCAAGAGTTATTTCATTACTAAAAATATGTTGAATGACCTGCAGAAGAATAATGTGAATGGTACATTGCCCCTTGTGACTATTTTCCTGGTGAGGAATAACTATGAAATTGTGAATGTAAAATATTTCCACCTGAATGATAATGGAACTGATTCGCAATTAAGCAAGGATAGCACACCTACCCATACCAACGATTTTGTGAAAGTATATTTCAGGCACCCCGGCGATACCAACATACAAGTGGTTGCCTACATGAAGTGTAATATGGTTGATGTTGAGATAAGGAAAAATGCAGGACTAATGGCTTACCTTGCCAACATGCCGGTATCTACTACCTACATAAAGTCTGCTTCGTATTTATTGCATAACCCAACCTTTACGGTAATGCGCGATGCGGTGTTGAAGAAGAGTGCGAGCATAGTGCAGGACGATACCGGTGTTCCATACAGGTACCTTCCTTCTAAAGACTGGACAGTTACCTTGTATGGCAATTATATAATGCCTGTTAGCAGTTTTCCTAAAGGATTCTTCCAGACCGATTTACAAAAGGCCTATAAAATTGAAGACAGTTTAAAACAAGTTAAGAAGTTGCCATTCTCATTAGGCTACCATTGGGGATCGAACTACCAGAACCTTATTAAGGCAGAACGCAAAAGTTGAGAAGAATGAAATGGTGGCGCACTATAGTTGTTTTTATTGCCGCCATTCAATCCTGTTCTGCCCAAAATGTATTGCTTGATATTATTCATTCCGATTCGCTCGATGTAAAATACCATAGCGTATTTGAGCACCCTGCCAAGTACCACTTCCAGGTTATTTATACCGAAATAACCCGCGATTCGAATAATGTGGCCCATTTAAAGAAGCATTACCTCTATCCACCTTCGTTAAACTATTATTATCCTGCCAGCCTCGTTAAGTTGCCACTAGTAGCGCTTGCCCTCGAAAAAATTGACAGCCTCAACAAAATATACGGCATTACAAAAGATACCCGTTTGCGGGTGGATAGCGCCTATAAATGCGAAACAACTGAAGTGTATGATTCTACATCTGAAACAAAATACCCAAGCATAGCACAATACATAAAGCGAATGCTATTGGTGAGTGATAACTATGCCTATAGCCGCCTTTATGAATTCCTTACCCCAAAGTATATTAACCGCAGGTTGCACGAACTGGGTTATAAAGATGCCGAGATAAACCAACGGTTTAATCCCCATTGCGACAGCACCGCCAATAGGTACACCAATACATTTACCTTCTTTTCAGACAGTGGCGCTGTGCTGTATAAGCAAGCAGCAGATAGTAATATGGGCTCTATAAATAATAAAGCTACCCATACTGTTATTGGAAAAGGCTGGGTAGAGGACAAAAAAATAAAACCTGCACGCGATTTCAGGCACAATAATTACATCCCCTTTAAGAACGAAAATGATATTTTGCTTTCTCTTATCTTCCCTCACGATTTTCCTCCTGCCCACCGCTTTCGCCTTACGCAGGAAGATTACGAATTCCTTTATACTTATATGGGTATGCTACCGCGCGAAAGCAAATACCCCGGCTATAAGCAGAGCGATTATCCCGATAACCTTAAAAAGTACATTTACTTTGGCACTACCGATACTATAAATGATGTAAGTGTTCGTTCATTGAATATTGTAGGCCGTGCATATGGCTTCCTTGCTGATTGCACGTATATAATAGATACAACAACACATGTTGAGTTTTGTCTTTCGGTACTTATGTACCTTAATGAAAAGAATTTATTGAACGATGGTAAATACCAATACATAGATGTAGGCCTGCCTTTTATGAGTGACCTTGGCCATGCAGTAATGGACTATGAACGCAAGAAAGATAGAAAGTACAAGCCCGATCTTGACAAATTCATCAATTTGTGGAAGACAAATAAATAGGAATTACAAGCCTATTTTAATACCGCCAAGGCAACCTAAATTATAGTTAAGTGACTTGGCGCTGCTCGAAATAGATAGCAAGTTCAGGTTCGCATTTGGCTCAAGGAAAGCACTCAGATGTTTTTTTAATGCATATTCTATACCCACACCGGCAGTGGTGCTTATGTTGAATTTATTTACATCGAGACTGGTATAAGTTGTACGATCTGTTTCCGTTTCTTTTAAAAGATCCAAGGTGCCACCACTACTTATAGCATATTCCATGTTTACACCGGCAGTTATATAGGTTTTTAGCTTGCCAATGCCAAAACGCAGTTGAGCAGTTATGGGCATATTTATATAATGTATCGTTTGAGAGTATTGGTATTTAGTATGCAACGTAGTTATAAAGGGGGCAGGGTTGAAGCCCTGAAGCATGGTTGCTGCTGAAACTGACATGTTGCCCAATGAGGTATTGAATATAAAAGGTTGATTTATGTATCGGGAAAATGAAACAGTATCGGGGCTTAATGTTTGGTTGTATTGTGAATATGCAAGCCCTGCAGTAAGCACAAATTTAGAGCTCAGGTTAAAGCCAAGTTTTGCTCCAATAAGGTACCTGTTGTTGGCTTTTACATTCTGTATATTGAATTTGCTGTTATTAGTTGTTACATCGTTCCTTGCAATTAAGGGTGAATAATAAATAGAAAGTGTAAACAGATCTGGTATTAATAAAGGGTGAGTGGAATCCTTAACCTGTGCCGTTGCTTTAGTTGCAGAATCCTTTTTTGTAGCCTTCACAATGCTGTCATTCTTCAAAGAATCTGTTTTTACTTGCTGGGTTTTATTTGCAGTTATCTGATTTACATTTTGTATAGAATCATTTTTCTTAGTTATAGCAAGTGCATTTTGCTTAGCAGATGCAGAATCTTTAACCGGGTCTTTTTTTGCTTCAGTATTAGTTACATTGGGTTTCGGGGTTGCAGTTATGGTTGCAGTTGCTCCCTGGTTTTTAGTAGTTGAACTATCTGCTTTTGATTTTGTATTCGCTTTTACAGTGGTTGAAGTCGCAGGTTGTGTTTTTTTAGCTGCACTATCAGCCAATGGTTTTTTAGTTGCTGTTGTAGTTTTTGAATTCTCAGTTGAACTAACAGCAGGTTTTTTTGTTTCTTTAATACTAGTGGTAGTATACTGCTGTTTGTTATTAGCAGGTAGTGCGGAAATAAAAGTAGAATCTTTTTTTACAGAAGTATTTTTGGCTTTAACTGCAATAGGGCTATTTACATTTGGCTTTGTGCGCGGACTGGTATTTACGGGCGAAGTAACCGCCATTGGAGTTGAATGAACAGATGATGTGGAATTATGAGATGAGTTTGGTTGTGAAGCAGAAGCTGAGTTTTGCTGAATAGGAACTTTATTAGAATTTGTTGGAGTAGAGCTATTTAAAGAATCAACCTGTTTTTGTAAATCTAGTTTTAATGAATCAGGTAAAACGGCATGTGAGCGATAATTTATTACCAGCGAAGAATCACCTGCTGACTTGAGGCTGTTCTCCGAAAATAAACTGCTTACATAATATTCTCTTGGTGCCTGTTTTGAAGGATAAAAATACCAGGCAGCACCCAGGCTGATAAGCAGGGCAAGAATGCCACCTACCCACCACCACCAAGCTACCGCCCTTTTGCCTTCACCATCAAGCGCAGCTTCAACCTTATCCCAAATAGCGGGCGAAGGCTGTGCTTCCCAATCTGCTAATGCATCATGGAAGAGCTTATCGGTTTTATTTTGGTCGTTCTCTATCACGTTGTCGCTTTCAAATTGTTGGGGTTGAAAATCAATTCTGAACTTTTTAGTTTTTCCTGCAACATATACCTCGCTCTTGCCAATTGCGATTTTGATGTACCTTCTGATATACCAAGCATTACAGCAATTTCCTTATGCTGGTAGCCTTCTATTGCATACAGGTTAAAAATAGTACGGTAACCCGGAGGAAGTTGTTGTATGATAGTAAGAAGGTCGCTTGCCGATGTCTTACTTGTTGTATCAAATGCCTGAGCTTGGTGGTTTTCGGCATGTTCTATATCAAATGAACTGAAATCTAATTTCTTTTTGCGAAGCGCTTCCAAAGCGGTATTCACCATTATGCGCCTTACCCAACCTTCGAAAGAACCTGCTCCCATAAATTGCTGTATGCTATGGAATACCTTTATAAACCCATCCTGCAATATATCTTCGGCCTCTTCCCTGTTTTTGCAATAGCGCAGGCAAACGGAATACATCTTGCCTGAAAAGCGCGTATATAACGCCTTCTGCAACTCACGTTTGCCGGCTTTGCAGCCTTCCACTATCTCCGCTTCAGTAAATGTCAACTATACAATATATTCCCTGTTTTATATAGTAAGATGCTTAAATGTATGTTCGGGTTGCATACATTTATGCAAAGATGCTCAAAATAACCTATCTATCTGTTAACCAATATGTTTTTGAGGTTTTCATAATAGGTTAGTCAATTATGATTTTCCTGGTTTCGGCATAGCTGCCTGCATTAATCCTCAATAAATAGATTCCTTTAGCTAAATCATTTACCGGGTAAGATCGGGAAAACGTTCCGGCCTGTATCCTTTTGTCTTCAAGCTCTTTGACGCACTTGCCATCAAGGGAGTATAGATTGGCCTGTAACGAATTATCTCCGGGTGAATAAAATGTAAGTGTTAGCCGGTCAGTAGCAGGATTGGGGTAGGTTGTCAGGTCAGTGATGCCTTCTTGCAGGGTTACCAACGAAGTTAAGCTCTTGGTTAATATTATATGCTGGGCAAATACATAATCGCCTGAATCGGCCAGGTCGTTATTGTTTGTTGCATCTCCAGCTACATATAAGTGTACACTATCATAAACGTATCCGGTTGATGGGGCTGTCCATTGAAAATTAAAGCTAAACGTATTGCCGGCAAAACCTCCGAATGAATCCTGAGCGATACACTCTCTTCCTGTTCCGAAATAGTGCTTTAATACTGAAGTTGAAGGGTCGGAACAAATAAGAGTACCGGCGGTATTGTTTGTCTTTACGTTTGTATTGCCACTGTTATCAAGCATCTCGCAGCTAAAACCAAAACGGTGTTTACCTTTTTGGCTGATAGTTACTGTTATGGTATATAACTGCCCAGGTACATATTGGTTTGCTGTAAAAACCGGTGAAGAGGTTACCACCATATTCCCTGACGAGGTATTATCGGCCATGCCCGCAGGAGTGCCCCCTGCACCATGACATCCCGGTTCAGAACAGGTGCCAACTTCGCCAAGGCTACCACATGCGCCTGTTTTACCGCCATAATCTTTAACCGCTCGCTGGCTTGAGATAGCCGGGCAATTTCCTTCATTGTTACTATTCGAAGTAAAAGCGGTTATAAGTGCAATACCGCCCAATAAAAGGCCAAGAATAAGAGGAGAGAGTATTTTTTTTGTTTTCATAGGCATTAATCAATAATGATCTTCTTAGCTTGAGTAATGTTGCCTGTACTTATATTAAGAAAGTACATTCCTTTAGACATGCCATCCAGAGAATAGGATTGAGAAAAATCTCCGGCCTCGAATTTGTTATTTTCTAATTCTTTTACCAGTTTGCCATCAATTGAATAGAGCTTTACATTAACGATACTCGTTTCGGGTAAACCGAATGATACTGTGAGTTGTTTATTAGCAGGAACAGGATATACATTTAAATTAAATGAGGTTGCTTGCAAATTTGCCAGCCCTGTTAAGCTTTTGGTTAAGATAATGTGCTTACTGTATATATAGTCTCCCGAATCAGCCAATAGATTATCATCCGCAGCATTTCCGCAGAGGTATATATTTACACTATCATACTTGTATGCAGCTCCGGGGGCGGTCCAGTTGAACTGAAAGCTGGCTGTGTTTTTAGAAAAACCTCCATTTGTATCCTGAGTTATAGAGCACCTTCCGGTCCCGAATGCACACCATGTGCGTGTATTGACCAGATCAGTAACGGTAACTGTTCCTGCCGTATTGTTTATATGGCCATTGGTGCTACCGCTGTTATCAAGTATTTCGCAGCCAAAACCAAAGCGCTTTAAGCCTGTTTGGCTCACTGTAACAGTTACATTATATACTTGTCCGGGTATGTACTGGTTACCGGTTAATGCCGGCACTGCAGTAAAACTAACACTTCCGGGGCCTGCATTATCGGCAACTCCTGCGGGAGTTCCTCCTGCACCGTGGCACGTGGGGCGGGAACAGGTGCCTAATTCACCGGGGCTACCTACTGAAGAAGCCTGACCGCCTTCGGCTTTAGTATTATTGCCGGTCGAACTATAAATTTGACAACCTGACCCATCAGGTGTGGTTGTCATAAAGGCACTGGTAAGTGCAATGCCGCCGAGCATAAGGCCAAGGGTAAGCGGAGTAAGTAGTTTTCTTGTTTTCATGGGTAGCTGTTTTATAGTAAGACGGAGCTTTTTAAGTTGGGGTTGCATGGGCTTGCATTTTATTTAAAATAAAAAGCCCCACAATATTGCGGGGCTTTTTACGATGGTGGAAGAAAGACCTTTAGTTTCCTATTTTAACCCTAATACCTTCAGAGTTACTTGTAAATTCAGGTGCATACATACATTGTATGCTGGTAATGCCGTTTGAGAAATTGCCATTATGTGTTACACGCAATGGGTATTCAAATACATAGGTGCCTTTATTGAGGTAAGAAATAAAGAAGTTTGTAGCTGCATCGCGGGTGCTTTCGTAATAACCCAGCCCATCCTGCCACTTATATTGCGATATTACATTGATAGGCTCAAAACCCGATGCGCGCATGTCCTTCATTTGTACGTATTGCATATCTCGGTCAACCCTTAATTCAATACGTACTATAACTTTATCGCCTACTTTTAAATGGGTATTAGAGTCAATAATTTCTAATACCGGGCCACTTGCAGTGTTACGCTCAACCGATAATTTCTTTACAAGCTGTAAAGGTGTTTTGCTTGAAGTGATCTTATCCAACTGTTCAAAGTACTGCCAGTACACTGCGCCCCAACTTACGCCTTTATCCTTCTTTACCACAGTAACATTGCCCATTTCAGGTTTTATATCACCACCGCTCCACGATGTTTTAAAGTAGCCTGTTCCTGCTTCCTGTTTTACATCGGGCATATTTTTAGGGTCTATTTTGGTATTGCCCATTGTAATTTCCACACCCGATTCGGTTGCGAGCCAGTCGGTGCCTCTTAATAAGAGTGCGTAACATGCTTCGGTGGTAGCCTTGGTTGTTCTCCAGTTTTGGGTTTGTTTGCTCTTTAGCAACCATACCTTCAAATCATCAACCGATTGTTCATCGTGAGCCACTTCATCAAAGGCTTCAATCAACAATGCCTGGCATTCGATAGGCGCTTCCCACCAGTAAAAGCCATCGTAGTTTTCTTTCCAGTACATACCCATTTCTTCGCTGCTGATAGAATTTTCCTTCAGCAATTTCATTATTTTTCCGGGAATAACTTTATCATCATACCTGTTCAGGGCAAGGGCTATCATACCCTGCATATAGCGGCCTTTATTATCGTTCCAGAACTGCTGCTCCTGGCCTTTAAAGTAGTCGAACGCTTTTTGGTTACGCGAGCTTATAGGAATATCTTTAAAGTAACTGCGGGCATATAAATATTGTATTTCCTCGTAGCCAATGTTATCCAGTTCAGGATGGCCATATTTCAATATCTCTTCATAGTCCTCTCGTATTCTATCATCTAAATACCTGGTGCCTTTGGTTACCATATTCCAAACCTTGCTGTCATTATGCACATTCTTTATGCCAAGGTGGTCGAGGTGGCCCATACCGGTAATGATGTACTGTGTAATATACCTGTCGTCAGGCATACCTTCGAACCAAGGCCATCCGCCGTTTGATGTCTGCATTTTTTCGAGTTTGCCCAAAGCCCTATCCAATTCATTAGCCATGTGGTTCAGGTCGAATAAAATTGCAACGCGGTGTTTGCGTTCGGTTTCATCTTTAGCATCGAGCACCCAAGGGGTTTCTTCCAGCATCAACGATTTTAACTCCTGATTTTTTTCAAGGTTAGAAAGTAAAGCATCGGGAGTTTGGTTCTTCCAGCTATCGAACACAGCTTTGATTTTAGGCGACGAATTAGCAATGTTTGATGCAATGCTGTTGGCATAAAAACGGTCAAATGTTTGCTCTGCACACTCGTAAGGATACTCCATAATATAGGGTAGCGCCTGCACTGCATACCATGCCGGGTTCGATGTAAATTCAAGTGTTAATTTATGGTTGCGCAAGGTAGTTGAGCCATCATTCTGGCTAATGAATTTCTCGAATTTGAATGTTTTGGTTTGCATACCGCGTATAGGCAATGGCATAGATTCGGTAACCAGCATACGGTTGGTAAGTACCGGTATTGCCATCTCTTCTCCGTCGGTATAGTCATCGGCTTTGGCCACAACTTTATAGGTAATGGCACCAATACCCACAGGTATAATAAGGTCCCAGCTGAGGTTGGTGCTTAATCCTTTTTTTACTGAGAACGGTCGGGTGCCATCATCGTGAATGTTTTTAGTTTGCACCAAAATATCGATTGGCTTCATGGTAATGGCGTCGAAGAGCAATAGTTGTGCATTGCCCGACAGATCTTTATCTGACAGATCTGTTACCTTGGCCGTAAATTCAATTCTATCAGTTTCACGGAAAAAGCGAGGTGAATTAGGAACCACCATTAATTCTTTTTGGGTAACCAGTTCTTTGCTTATCTGGCCTACCTTTAAATCTTTGGTATGTGCAAGCCCCATCATCTTCCATTTGGTAAGCGCTTCGGGTATGGTAAAGCTTATAATTACGCTTCCTGTAGAATCTGTTTCGAGTTGAGGGTAGAAGAAAGCAGTCTCATTGAAATTTGTCCGTGCACTAACGTTTGACAGGTCAACTTTAGAGCTTCTGTTATCCGACTCATGTGGTTTACCACCTGCTCCCGCAGGCCAACTATAAGTTCCGTTTTCTGCATTTTTGTCCTCTTCTTTTTTATCCTTACCTGCAACCTCGGCGGTTTGATCGGCAGTAAAGCCGGCGGTTACAGTTGTTGTAGCTCCTGTTGCCACAGCTTTTGAGGCAGGTGGCGCTAAGGCTGGTTGGGCATTTGCAACTACCATATCTTCTGCCATATCGCCTTTTGCATATTCATATTCACGATATCGGCCACCATAATAAAAATAATAACCGAACCAGTTCAACTGATCATAATAACGCGATGGGTAGTACACCGGAATGTTCCAGGTGTCATTATATAAAAGAGAAGTATGCATGCCAAATGCAATAGAATTCTCCCAGCTTAACTGCGAATAATAGTTATTGTAAATATCCAAATTCCAGTAATTGGCTTTAAAGGCATCTAACGAAGCATCGTATAAAGTTGCCATCATTTCAGCCATCATCTTATCGCCTTTTTTATCTTTTATTTTTACTTTCCATTCTTCTTTTTGGCCCGGCAATAATTTATTACGGAACGTTTCAAACTGCAGGTCGAGCTCTTTGTTTGTCCATGGTACAGTAATAACTGCATCGTGTTCGTAGTGCCTGCCATTTTTTACAAATGCAAAATGCACAGCAAAATTTCCACGGTTACGTTCTTCAATTGGTATTTCAATTTTCTTTTGTTCGTTGTTCAGTGTAAGCCATTCCCTATGGACAGATTTACCCTGCTCTTCAATTTCATACAGTACTTTAACATCTGTTTCTTTTGAACCTATAAGGAAAGAGGCCTTATCTCCCGGTTCGCCTTTATCGGTTATAGCGGTAAACCAATCTATATTGGTTGTAGGTACTACATTCTCTTTTTCTGAATAGAGTGTAAAGTATTTTATGTCCTTCACATCTTCTCCGTACTTGTCTTTTGTATGGGCCTCCATTACATATAAGCCCGGCTTCCATGCGCTAATGCCTGCAATGGCAAATTCTTTTTCCTTGTGCGTATCAAATGCGCTTTCGTATACTTTTTCTCCGCGCTCCCATTTATACATGTTGTCTTCGTCGTTGTATACATCGTGTGGAAATGCAGCGTAGTATTCTTCTTTTGTCATCAGGAATTTGTCAGGCTTTTCCCATACGCGCTTTCTGAAAACCCTTTCCGGCTCTCTTACACGAAACACTTCCATTTTACCTCCTGCAGGCTCTGCGGTACCATTGGTGTTAGTTGTATAAAGCGGGAACTTCTGCTCTTTCTCCTTGTTTATTTCAGCGGGCAGGTCAACGTTCAGGTTGAGTGCATTGTATGCCACTGCCACATATGTCTCCGAACTATGAGTTTCTCCGTTAATGTCGGTAACATCGGCATAAACGGTAAAGTTATAGGTAGGGCTATATGTTTTCGGAATACTTAAGTCAGGTATTGCTTTAAAGTTGATGAAGTAACCACCTGTATCGTTTGTCATTGCTGTGCCGTTGGTAATTTCCATTTCGGGCGATGATGGGTAATAACCCCACCAGTTATACCACCAATAAGGGAACGATGCATTGCGCACTACACGATATGTTACCTGTGCGCCATCAATGTTCGCACCTGAATATGCTTTTGCTGTGCCCGATACTTTTACAGAATCACCAAGCCTGTAAGTGCCGCTTATAGGCGGAAACACCACATCGAACTTTGGCCGTTTGTAATCTTCTACCTGCACACTTACCGAACCGTATTGGCCATAACTGCCTGCATTACCATTATATATGGTCATAGCCCCATTCAGCATGCCCGAGGGCGCAGTAAAGGTTCCGCTAAAACTGCCATAAGCATTGGTTGTTACATTCAATGATGAAATTTTTTGTGAGTTTACATCATAAAAACTAACTACTGATGTATAATTTGGGAGTATGTTATTATGCGTTCCATCGGTATTTATAACTATGCCTTTAAAGTAAATGGTTTGCCCGGGGCGGTAAATTGCCCTGTCGGTAAACAAGGTAGTGCGAGGTTGCATTATAGGTTTGCTTTCGCCATAGTTGTACATATACAGCGAATAATTATCGTCGGTGCGGTACCTGTCCTTGCCATTTATCAGTTCAACATCAAAATAAGTGTAGTCTTTTTTTGGCGTAAAATCTACGTGCCCTTGCTCATCAGAAATTTTAGAATCGAACTTTTTGTATTCGTAATTGCGTATAGAATAATTGTAAACCGAATACCATAGGTTGGCCGTGGCGCCCTTTACAGGGTTACCTGTTTCGCGGTCAAGTACATAAAACTCGTAACCACCGCCGGGTGTTTTACGGTCGACAAAACTGAGATTACTTACCCATGTAGGTTCGCTGGCAATGCCATTTTTATCGAGAGAAAAAGTTGAATCGCTGCTGAGCAGCACTAAATAATATCCTGCATCAAGGGCCGGAATTTTTATTTCGGCGTAGTGGGTTTGGTAGTCGCCATCATCAGGCAAGATTATGGCCCATTGCTTTAAAGGAGTAATCTTTAAATATTTTTTAAGCGATGTTTTCTGATCTTCGTAATAATGGCCATTGGTCCAGCGGCGGTAGCTCTCAAAGTCAATGGAAATAACCCTTGCGTATACTTTATTTATATTACCATAGGTCAGGTATCCACGAAAAGGCTTGCCGATAAGATTAGCCTTTTCAAGATTGAAGGACATCTTTTTTATTTTAATGGTCGCTTCTAAAGCAGAGCATTCCTGTGCTCCATAAGTATCGGGGAACCTTGCTTCACCCTCTTTGCATTTTTCTACTGCTTTCTTTTCAAACCATTTATTGTCTTCCGATTTGCGCGGATCATATTTATTGCCTCTTTCAGAATTGGCTGTGGCAATAGCATAGCTTATTTCCGATGAAGAAGGATACTTAATAAATTTCTGTTCCAGTGCCAGGAGTGTATTCAGGTAGAGGCTGTCGTTAATGCCGGTTGCTGCATGTTCTTTTACAAACTTAAGGCGTGTAAGGTCAGCATCTACTAATGCCTGTGGGTCGGTATCATCGGCATGGAATGCAATAAGGCTTTGTAAAATAGTAATGGCATAATATTTTGTGCTGAGCGAATCACCATTAAAAGGGATAGGAAGCTTTGCGAAATCATCGTAGTTGGCAAAATAGTTTTCGCTGTTCAGCTCAAACTTATATGCCGGGCGTACTACATCTGGCTCTGTGCTCATTAAAAAATCTACTGCTCGATGGGCAATAAAATCGTAGAGTGTCGGCCGTAGCTTGCGGCCGTCAGGTGTACCGTTATTTAATACATCATCATATACATTTAAAGGAGTGCGTTTAAGGCTATCGGCATTTTTTAGTGCAAGTACATGGTGCTTTATTATCTGATCGAAAAGGGTCTTCAGGTCCCAGGTAGATATATCATCCAATTTCATATTCACAACTTCGGTGCGTTGCGAAAACTGCCAGCGGTTGCGGGTGTAATATTGCTGGTATATATCGGCCAGCATACTATGCAAAATAGGAGTGAGTGGGTATGACGAGGTTTTTATTTCATCATTCATTTTGTAAATAGAATTGTAAATATCATCCTCCTGGTATTGCTGCACAAGCTTTAGGCGGTACATGAGCGACTTTACAATTTGCGGAGCATTTTTATCTGCCTTTGCTTTGGTATATATTATCTCTACCTGTGCTATGGCTGATTTCGATAAGCCAATGTTCACAAGCGAATCCACTTTTTTCCACTCCTTGGTATAGGTACTTCCCTTTGGGAAAACTAAGTCAGGTAGAGGTGCAGGTTTAGGTTTAGTAATGGTGCGGAAGCCATAAATGCTTGCAGCAATAGTTGCACTGGCAAGTATAATGGCACACAGGAAGAGTAATTTTTTTGTATTCATCAGTATGGAGATAACGAATTGATTTTCTATTTATTGCAGAAACAGGACGAACTGGAAATTGTAAACCTCGTTAAACTACATGAAGCTAATATGAAGAGAAGCTTTCACGAAAATTAAGTTTATAAGTAAAGACAAGGGCTAAAAGGAATTAGGTAGAAATTTATTCAGAAAGATAAGGCAATCCACCTCAGTTTTTTTATCCTACTTTTATTGCATGAAATTTATCTGTCCAGTAGTAATCGCGTTTGTTTGTTTGTTTAATAGTTTCTGTTGTTATACCTGATAGGTGATGCAGGCGAAGGAGATACTACCGGGGCTACCCTTAGGGATTTGCGCATAAAAATGCTTGATAACCCAAATAGCGCAGTAATTTTTCTGGGCGATAATTGTTATTTAAAAACGTTTATATCTGCTCTGTTCAACCTCGAAGTTGGCGGATTTAATGATAGTAAGTTTGCGCGAAGAAGGCTTATGTCGCAGGTAGGTATTATGAAAGGATATAAGGGTTCAGCTTATTTTATACCCGGCAACCACGATTGGTGGAATTTGATTTCGGTAAAAAAAGGCAAAAAACTTTTGTTAAAGGAACAACGTTTTATTGAAGATACCTTAAAGAGCTATACTACATTAAAGAATCATAATGAAGAAACATTTCTTCCGGCAGATGGAAGCCCGGGCCCGGTGTCCTTAGATTTTAATGGTGGTAAGACAAGAATCATTTTTATAGACACTTATCGCCTGATCATTGAAGAAGGAAGAAAGAGAAAGAGCGCGAAAGTATTGCTTGATAAGTTTTATAATGACCTTGCTGCCCAGCTTAAAGATGCTACCGGTAAGCATGAAAAAATAATTGTGGTTGCGCACCATCCCATACATGCTAAAGGCAAACACTCGGGTGCATTGGTTTTAGCTGAAAGGATAGTAAGGCGCTTTGGAGATAACAACACAAATTACCCGCCCTACCATAAAATGGCAGTGCGCCTGGATAGCTTATTAAAACAACAAAACCACCCGGATATTTATTATGTAAGTGGCCACGAACATTCATTGGAATATATAGCTAATGATAGCCTGCATTATATTGTGAGCGGTGCCGGTAGCAAACTCGACCCGGTTAAACAGGAATCGTGCGAAGATGCAACGGAGTGCCTGCAATGGAATGAAGAAGGTTTTTTTGAGGTTGATTTTTACGGACACAAAGAATCAATTGTAATGTACCACCGGAAAGACGAGAAATCGGAATTAGTGGAGCATTGTGTTTCGGGGTGTAAGTAGGGGCTATCACTAAATATAATTTCTTGAATTAATTATTAAGCAATATGGAAATAAAACATATTAAAGCAATTGGCTCTTTAATTGCAGAATATCATTCTGATTTAACATTCATAAGTAAATTTCAGAAATATAAGAACGAACAGCGTAATTATAAAACATATCTTAATGAAGCTCATGGCTTTCAGAAATTCGTAAATGCTTTTCGAATAGCAAGAAATTTTGAAAAAGGAAAAGCAGGAATATTGTTAGAATTGACAATAAAGTATATCGAGGGAACTAAAAACCCAGACGTGATGAATTTTGTTAAATTTCTTCAAAATAATACTTCTATTACTCGTGGAAAAAATACGGTATCTCTTGCTTCAAAAATCCTGTTTTTAAATAGCCCTATTGAAATAGTACCATTTGATAGACAAGTGATGAAATCTTTAGGAATGCGAGAAAATGATTATAGTATTTTTATAAAGAAAAAAGAAGTTTTTATAAAGCAAAATAATGAAGTAATACAAAATTGTATTAAAGAAGCTAACCTACTTCTAAATAAAATAGAAAAAGGCTTTGAAAAAGATAAATTTGGGGATATGAATATTATAAGAGAAAATCGTTTTATTGATAAGCTATTATGGGTAAGTGGGAAATAAAACCCTGTCATACAACTAAATAAAAAAGGCTCTCAATCTCTTGAAAGCCCTTTTAGTGTTTGAGTGGAGAATATCGGTATCGAACCGATGACCTTCCCGCATGATTGCGGGACGCACCAGTCAGAATCGAAATTAAAGGGGTGTGGAGAATATCGGAGTCGAACCGATGACCTCTTGCATGCCATGCAAGCGCTCTAGCCAGCTGAGCTAATCCCCCAAATGGGGCGCAAATATAGAAAAATGTTGAAACAGTGAAGCCTTAAATTGATTGTAAGGAATTATGCTGCTTTATATGGTATGGCTTGCAATTAACCACTCAATATAACTTCTCCGCTTTTTCTTTTTGATTTCTAATTCTCTTTTTACGGCTTCTGACCTAGATGTGAATTGTTCAGTATGTTTTAATTGCCAGTCTGATGCTCCAAGGTTCTTACGGATAATGTGCTCAGAAAGCCTTTTTTCAACATCCTCTGTTTGACCAATATAATATTTGTCGATTGAGATGGAATATAATATGTATGTGTAGAAAAACATGTTGAGCTTCCCGCAGTACTACGGGGCGCTCTAGCCAGCTGAGCTAATCCCCCAAATGGGGCGCAAAGGTAAAAAAGTTTATATAGTTGTTTGGTATTTACACTTCAAATCATGCAATGTATTGATATTCAATTAATTGCATGTGTTTTGCTAAAGACTTTAGCGAAA